>ENA-ORUI01000122-ORUI01000122.1-human-gut-metagenome-genome-assembly--contig:-NODE-122-length-96883-cov-3.134620_pt1 | contig 96883 bp, 93 predicted proteins | sample MGYA00242078_ERZ509205 | MGnify/ENA primary metagenome ERZ509205 (study PRJEB26280, sample SAMEA2338828) | human gut metagenome | biome: human gut; feature: human-associated habitat; material: faeces... | reverse complement strand
TCTTTACTAAATGTAATTCTAAAATTATTATGATATATAGTTTTATCTACATTTGTTATAGGATTTTTAACAAAAGCATTTAATAACGACTTAACATTATTATAATATCTTCCATTATATTCAACAATATTATATGCAGAAGCATCATTCATTTGAATAGCATTGGAAGGATCTGGACCAAAAGTTAAACTTCCACCATGATGTGTAGACATAGCATCAAATATAAATTTTGTATCAGCATTAGGTCTATCAGCCATATCGAATGCAGAAGTCATACGCATAGCTAATTCAAATTCATCTATAGTATTCTGATCGGCATCATTATTCGCAACAATAGTGAGTTTCTGTCTAACATTATTAAAACCTTGAACATTCTTTATAAGATTAAGTGCTTTACGACCATCACTCAATTCCATAAGTTCATAAGTAATATCTGATTTAGAATATTTAGGGTTCTTATCTGTACCTTTATCTTCAGTATATAAGAATTTCCTAAGAGATTCATTATTCAAATCTATAGGAACACCAACGGATTCAGCATCTAACTCTAAATCATCACCATCTAGCAATTGATTATCAATAATAGTAAATGCTTCAGGATGATTTTCAATTTTATAAGCTATATTATTTCTAACAGTACTTACAATACCTGTTTCTGTAGGTTTGGATATACCAATAACAACTCCAGGATTAGACTGAATCATATTAGTTTCATTACCATAGTTTTCAATCAGATTACCCATTAGAATAGAAGTTAATCCAGTACTAATATCCCCAAATGTTTTAGATATATTATCTGCAAACTCTTTTACATAAGGATTAGTTTTGCTACTATTTTTTATAAACTCTGTGGCTTTTTTAATACCTTCCTCTGGAGTATCTGAATTACTTAATATATAACTTATATCTTTTATATGAAGATATTCATTTATATTTTTCTGAGTTCTATCATTTGCATTAAATTTAACACCATCTCTAAGATTAACGCCTGTACCTTTAATAGGATTTCCATTTTCATCTAAGTCAGAAGTTTCTTCATTGATAACATTAGTTAAACTTCCAAAAATTCCAACACGATTAAATACATCATAATATTCTTTAATATTCTTTTGAAGTGCTAAGCTTAAATTTGCTCTATCTTCTTTATTTGTTGGAATACCACCTTTATAAGCATCATATTCAGAAAGAATGTTATTGATTATACTTTGAGATTCTTGAACTCTAAGGTTAAGAGCTTTTAATTTATCTTCATCTTCTTTAGTTATATCTTTTCCATTAGTAGACTTTTTAGCTAAATAGTTATTAAATCTTTCTAATTCAGATATATTTCTTGAATGTTGAGAAGTTTGATTAAGTAATCTTGCTTTACGATTTGCTTCTAGTTCAGAAGTCATACTAGGAAGATTAACTATTGTTCCAACTAAACCATCTCTTTCTCTAGTAAGTATTTTAGAAGTATCTTCAGACTTTTCTAGTTGCTTATTAAATAGACTTTCAAAGAACTTATTATCTACATCAAGTTTCTCTTTAGTATATCTCATAGGCAATAAATAAGTAGTCACATTAGATATTTCAGAATCTATATAATTAGCTTTATAAAAATTAGATAATCTAGCTTCATAATCAGATTCAGTTTCATTAGGATTTTGATTTAAAAAACTATAATTTCTATCTATTAATTCTTTTATATAAATACTATTAGGATTGTTTATAGCATTAAGCAATACAATCTTTTCATTACTATTAGCATTTTTATATTCAGGAGAATTTATTACTAAAGTTTTTAAAATATTAGAATCAGTAAAAGCTGTAGAATATATATTGTCTTTTACAGCATTACTAGGTGTAATACCTTTTTGTTCTAGAGCAAATAGATTTAATTCTGCTTCTTTTAATAAAGCATTTTTAAATTTACTATTGTTAGATACAATGGCTTTAGCAACATTTATTAATCTATCATCTCCTATACCTTCGATAGTTTTAGTAAAACTTTGAAATCCATGAAGAGTAGGATTAGATAAAGTTTTTAGAGTAGATTTAGTAATAGCATCAATTGTAGGATTATTCATTAAATCCATAGCTTGTTTACGGAATTGTTCACTATAAATAACTTTTTCATCAGATTTCATAGCTTTAAAGTATTCAAGCATTTCTTTACGTAAAGCTTCTCTATCATGACCTGAACCAAGAGCTGTACCAAAAGCACTAATAGATTGTTTACCATTACCTCCTAAACTACCTCCTGCATCATTAAACCGTTTAAGAATCATAGCTCTATTTAATGCTTTATATTCTTCTGAAGCGTCAGATTGTTCATTAGCTTGCATCATAGCATCAAATTGAGTTTTATTACCAAGAATTGTTTTAACACCTTCATCAGTAAGAAACTTGCGAGCACCATCGCTAACAGCTGTATCAGCAAAGAACCATCCTCCATCTTCATCAACTTTAGCTTTAATGTGTTCTTGAGTTTCATTAATTTTACCTGCAAGAGCTTCTTCATCTACACCTTGAATCGCATTATATTCAGACATCTTAATAGCCATTTCATTATATGCATTTTCATTGCGAATAGCACGTTCTTGCAGATTATCAGCAGCAGCTGTTATAGCTGCACCAGCTTCTCTAAATGACGTCAAGTCCAGAGGTCTAGCATCAGGTTGCTTGACATAAGTAAGATCAGCATATTTTAGTCTAACTGCCATATCATGTAAGTTATTATAAACAACAATACCCTCTACCGAATTAACGATAGAGGGTGTAGGATTTAAGTCAATATGTATAAAACGTATAGCATTATGCAAAATTATAATAGTAATCCGGCATAGTAACAGCATCAAGAACAACAGAACCTCTTCTGTTTAAACGTTTAGTACGAAGTGAACGTTTAGGAACAGTAGAACCTCCTTGAATCTTTTTAAGATCTTTGAGACTACTAATTCCAAACATTCGCATAAGAGTATCTTTAGGCATATTATCAAAAATATAATCCCTAGATTTATCATCTTTAAGAACACTAATAAGATTAGCAGTTTGTAAGTTCTCCATATCAAATTTAGATTGATAAGCAGTGCCAATAGAGCGTCCTAAACTAGCAATCATATCACCAATAGCAGCTCCTTGTTGACTTCTACGTTGAACAATCTCCATTTGATGATTAAACTTATTAGCTTCATTCTCAGCTCTAATTTGACTATTTCTAGCAGCAATTTCAGCGTTAGCCATACGAGAACGATTACGAAGCTCAACTTCTTTATTATGTTCATCTTGTTTAACTCTACTACGCATACGAGAACCTTGAGTTCTAGCAAGTAATATAGACTGACGAGCAACTTGAGAATTAGAACTGTTACTTGTAATATATTTTTCAAGACTACGAACAGTATTATTAATATCTCCAATTTCAGCGTCAGTATTTATATCAGTTTCTAGTTCTACACGATCCATAAGAGGAGTCTCAGGAACTCGCATACTTTCCATACGATTAATTAAACCTTTATTAGTAATAAGTTGACTTATACCACCAATAAGATTACCACCAACTTCAGAAACAAATCCCGGACTTATAAAACCACCACCAGCATACTTACGAGTTCTACCACCACAACGCAGACCTTGTTGAATAGTAGTTAAAGGATTTTGAATTTGAGTTTTATCATTAGATGTAAAAATTACTTCTTGTTCCGTAGCATAACTTCCGCTATTATTCCGTTGAGTACCATAAGTAGAAATAGGAATATCAACAATTTGACCACCATCATAATACTTTCTAATTTTACCGCCACATTTCCGTTTAATACGACCACCACAACGAGCTTCAATAGGTTCAGCTTCCATACCAGATTCAGCTTTCATACTTTCTTGAAGATTATAGAGTTGTGCGAGTTCATTTTGAATTGCAGCAATTTGAGCATTAGTTCTTTGAAGATCGGCATTAGCTTTCTCAACATTACGACCGTTAGTATTACGATCAATTGCATACGTACTACGGTCAGTTAAAGAAAGCATTCTACCAAGCATCATAGATTTAATCGGAAGAGAACTTTCAAGATAACCTTTATGTTTCATAAGAGGTTTAGCAAGATCAGCAAATGTAATCCCATTATACTTTAAAGTATCAGAGAATACATAAGCATTATCTGCATCAGTCATAAGAGCTTCACCACCTTCTACTTCTGCATTAGGTCCATAAGGAACACCTCCTTGTTCATGAGAAGGACCATTAACTTCTGCGGTATTAGAAGATGTTTCTTCAATCATACCACCATCGGCATAACGTTTAGCTTTGCCACCACAACGTTTACGTTTAAGTCTTCCACCACAACGAGCGACAATTCTACCAAAAGCAGAACTAGGATCAATATCACCAAATGGAGTGCCTTGAACAGTAGGTTGAACTAAGTCACTACCAAAGTTAGCATCGTCTTGATAACCGGTAACACCTGTGATATTAGAGTCACCATATATATCAAGAGCACCTTCTTGTTGAGCAGTATTGGATAATTTAAGTTCATCTTGAAGAATACGTTCATTACCCGCAACAATCTGACGTTGCCTATCAGCTTCTTCAGCAGCTTTCTTAGCTTTACGTCTCTTCTTACGACCGGTAAACAATCCAACAATACCTCCAACCAATGCTCCAATAGCAGTTCCAATACCAGGCATCCATGAACCAATTGCAGAACCAGCTAAAGCTGTAGCACCTACAGCCGTTCCTGCCGCTGTTCCAATACCACCAGCAATAGAAGCTGTATTACGAACTGTAGCTCCTTGAATACCTTTCTCGGCTCCATAACTATGACCTTGAACATCCCCGAATCTATCTCTAAATGCAACTTCACCTCCACCAGCGTATCTACGTCGACGAGGGTAAGCTTTAAGAGTTGAAATGTTTTTAATCATACCACCATTATTAAATTCAGATTTAAATAAGAAGTTAGCACGACTTCTAAGCGTTTTAGTTGTAGAATCATCAACAGTAAAACCCGGTTTTTGATTCTTCATAAAATAAACAGAAGCATCTTCAGCCGACATAGCATTGACTTTATCTGTACTAAATTTACTATCTTTAGAAGGTAAATAAGTATCAAGATAATAATCAAATTGAGATTCTAAACTATCTTTACGTTTATTAGTTTTAAGATAAGATTGATAACTACCATAAGTATAATTAGGATCTTCAACCCAATTAGTTTTAGGTTTACCTTTATCTTTCTTATCATCCCACTTACGTAGATTCTCAAAACTAAATAAACCATGATTAACAATTCTATTATCACCTTTAGCAGTAGCTCTTTGAGTTTTATTAAATGAAAATAGATCATCAATCGAATCATTTAACGTCTCACCATAAACCATAGACATTAAACCAGTAGTAGCTGCATGATTAAGACCACGCTTCTTAGCATAATTGTAAAAATCACGCATACGTTTAATAACACCATCATCAGCTAGTTGTTTAGGTGTAAAGACTTTAGTATTGTAACCTTTAGTACCAACACCAGTCTCTGCTATATACTTAACAACTTCACGAGCAGGTGCACCGACTTGATAAAGAGAATCAATCTTATGAATCTCAGGACGACCTATAAGACCTTTAGTATTACTCTCTTTATCAAGAGCTTGAATAGCTAAACCTAGAGATCTATTATTAATATCTTTACTTTGATGATACTTAGTAAAAATATCAATAAGAAGACGTCTAGCTTGAGCATCATCAGCGACCTTAGTACGTTTATATTTATTTGGCATACTAATAGTATTTGCAGAGTGTTGCTCCTTACCACAAGCTCTTTCCCTACCGGGGTCTGGAGATCGTTAAAGAGCAACACTAATTATAAACGAGTATCTTTATCAATCATAACTTCAATATTAGTAAGTCTTAAATCAAGCTGAGTAGCATCAGGATATTTAGTAATATCATCTACATAATCATCAGCTTCTTGACTAAAGAACTTATTCTCATATATCATAGTTATATAAGTCCAAGCATTATGGAACTTAGCAATATCATACCAAGGCTTTTGATATTTAGCTGAAAGTTCAATAAGAGTGTCAATAGCATCTTTATCCATAAAATTAATAAGATTAGGATTAGGATTCCATTGACCATGATCATTTTCAACGAAGTCTTCAATACGATTCCAAAGATAACGACCAGCTTTATATTTAAGAGTTTCATTATCCCACCAAATAGGACTAACACTCATAGGCATAAGACCAGTACACTGAACATCGGTATGAAACATCAACCAATCAATAGTTTTATTATAGAGATAACGTATATTATCTTCATTATTCATAAGACCATTAATAAGCTGACTACGCCATTCAATATGCTTAAAGAGTTTACTTATAGTAGGTTCGGTAGCATAAATGAATTGAACAACACTAGGATGAATAATATCATCAAAGTAAATACCTTTATTCTTAGCATCAGTCTTAAAAAGAGAACCTTTAGTTATATAGAAGATTCCATGCCGGTTAATGTATGAATAATCTCCGATATACGAGTGAAAAGACGTCCATAAGTTAGTCTTTAATGAGTAGGAGATAGAATAAGACTTATACAAGTCAATAGCACCATTTTTATCTATAATCTTATTAGTGAATATAAATCTTTGGTGCATTTCATCGTATGTAAAGAAACATCCACTATGCGACAATGGATTAGTAGCATTAGCATAAATATGCTCTTTAAACCATTCTTTGAAGCCTAAATCGGATAACTCACTTACGCTTTGATCGTTCTTAACAAGATAAATCTCACCTTTTTCGACATCACAAACAAGATAACCACGATGCGTAATAATAGCACTAAAACGATTGTTACAACCAATTTTACCAGTAGTGCTATAAATAATTTCTTTAGGTTCACGTTGAAACAAATCAGAAGTACCTACATAAGTTGTATTTTCATCATTGTTACCTAGAGTATCTTTAATGGCAGCTACAAGTAATGTATATTGTTGCTGAATGTATAGAGCAATATCATCAGACAGAACATTCTCAATAGCACCCTTTTGAATTGAAACATCTTTATAAGCATCAGCTTTATATCGACGCCAACCAATATCAGTAGATTCACTAGGATTAACATCTGAACGTATAATACGAGAAGGAAAAGTTTTAATATCGTCAATCTTTTTAATGATAACAGCATCTTTAAAACCATCCCAATTCATAGAAGTCTCATAACACTTACCATCCTCAGTATTCCAAAAGTTATCAATAGGATAACTAACATGACCTAAGTTATCAGCTTCTTGATAATAATTATTCTTAGGAGCCCAACGAATAGATTTTTCAATCTCATTTTTTTCACCGATAACATCAGTATTAGAGATATTACGTTCAAATATTTTATAAGCACTACTATTAACTCCAAGTCCATCATGACGACATTGAAGATTCATACGACTAAATATGAAATAACTAATGATAATTCTATGACAATTAGCAATAGTAGCACCGGCACCTTCATGTTGGAAACCCTCAGCGGGAGTAACACAACGTTGAGTTATAAATGCAACAAAAGTATCACCTTTAAGATACTGAGCTTTTGTATTAGCAGTATATGTTACAGGATGATATTCAACTCTAACAATAGGCGATATACAAGAAAGATTCTGAGCATAAACATCAATAGTTTTGAATATATCATCTGCATTACGATCATGATAATAACAATCTATAATAGCACGATTATTTTCAATAATAGAATACCATTGAAATCTAGCAACTTCTCTATCAGTATCATTATCATCAGGGTCAGGTCTATCAACACCTTTCCAATCACCAGAAGCTTTATAAGTTTTACAAATTTTATTATATTCAAAGCCGGGATCTAATAAGTCACCATTCCCATAAGTAATAGTAACACGTTGATAAGTCTTATTATTCCATTCATTCGGATAGTATTTACTATCAAACATAAGATTATCATCGAGATCATCATTTTTACTAAATTTATAACTAGAATCAGCTCCAACATTTGAAACAGCTGAATTATTATTAGCGATAAATTCAGGTTTAATAGTAGGTCCATTTAGTCTACTATTAACAATAAGTGAATCAGAAAGAAGAACAGATTGAATTAAATCACCACCTTCATCCCATAAATTAGAACCTTCACCTTTTTCATTTTTATCATCATTCTGTTGGCGATTAAAACAATGCGCCCAAGTCATACGTTCATAAGCACTACGAACACTATAAGCTTTAACTTGCGGCATAGTCTTCTTTTCAATTAGATATTCAAGAGGATATAATCTATATCTATCACGAGAAGCAAAAGCACCTTTATAGTTATTACCAACTACATTAGAATAAGCTAAATCTCGAACAACAAGTGATTGACAACACCAATTACTATTAGAACTATTAGGTTGAGCCATGTAAACAACCCAAGATTTGATTTGTTTACGAGCAACAACTCCAACTTCTTCAAGACCATCAACAGTTTCAATTTTAGTAGTATCTTTAAAGAGTTTAGAAAAGAAATCAGTTGGATCGAATTTAAATCTAAACATACGATGCTTAACAGCACCATCACGACCTTCCATATTGAAGTTAGAAGTCTTGAAGTAATAGCTATTCTTTTGAGTATTATAAATAGGATAAACATTAATAAGTTTACCTTTATAATCAATAAGACCTAAATATAAGAAGTAATATTCATTATCTTTGATACAAGTATCATTAGAAAGATCTTTCTTTTCAAAGTCACCTTTATCACCAACAGATTTGAATAATTCTTCTTTAATTTTAATATTACCAGTACCATTAAGACCATTAGCAGTACATAGATTTTTATCTTTGATATGCTTGTCAAGACCGGTAATATCATTCATACTAACATTAGCACGAATAAGTTGTGAATTAAAATTAGTATGAGCTTGATCTTTAATATATGAAATATTACCAATTACAATATCATTAAGAGTGACTGTATTTAAACTATTGATACCACTGATATAAACCGTTGTACTATTTTTACCTTTAATATCAATATTCTCATACTCATAAGCTTTCTCTTCATCTTCGCCTTTATAGATAATACCAAGTTTACATTCATCAAACTGAGAATCTATATTAGTAATATCAATTTGAAACTTACGAGAAGTAAGCTGACCAGCTTTAATACTTTCATTGTATTTAGGTGCAGCAAAGTATGTAGGAGATAACAAAGAATAGTCAGTATAATCTCCGGTTTTAAGTTTATATGCAACAGCAAATTGATATGAGCCTGCAAGTAAGCCACCACCATCAATAGACTGAACTGTTAATGTAGGATATTCAACATCAGGTATAAGATTCAATAGTTTCTCTTTAGTTAAATCAGTACCTAAGCTGTAAATAGTCGTAGTATCATCAGAATAGTCTTTTGCAAGATTATAGTCATCACAAAAGGTATTAAGATTCATCAAACGAGTTTCATTAGCAGCAGTCGAATTACCTTCTGTAAAAGTAATAATCAGATGATTATTTTTATTATAAGAATAAGCCCCTGTAATAGGACGATCTTCGCTAAAGTTTAAAACTGTACTATTACCAACCAGGGGGGCTTTATAAATAACATCTGAATACTTTATATCACCTTCAATAGTTTCATCACTATGCCATATAATGTAATCTCCGTCAGGTACACTAGGATTAGCACCGTTTCTATTAACGAAAAAAAACACCACTCCAACGGGAATCGGAATGGTGCCAATACACTGACCATAATCAGAATAATCATGATGTTTCTCAAATCCATTTTCATTGATAAGAGTCTCACCATCCTCGTTATATAGAACATTAAGTGCATAAGACTTAGTATCACTATTGACTAATGACGGATTCGCGTTAGGGTAAAGACCTGCGTTTACTTTCATAGCCGTTCACATAATGATTTTTCATATTTAAAAAGTTTAATAACGACCTACTACAATCATCACGTTTATCTTTAGTAAGCCTATTACAAGCATTGCGAACTTTAATTTTAGCATTATCATAAGCAAGTGCCGGATTAGTATAAGGATTACTATCTCTAAGATTTAAAACAGGATGCCTGTAATTACGTTGAAGAATACGCATCATAACAAAGTTCTTTAGAGCATCAATAAGAACATCATTATTAGGTATAAGAGGAACATTGATTTTAAGAATCTCGTCAAGTGTCATTGGCAACCCGTGAAATAAGATGCCCAGCGTGCCTTTTCTGACATTCAGATGCAAATACGACCCATTAATCGAATACGTATATAAACTGCCGGAAATCGTCTGTATGAAGTCAAAAACGACATTTTCTGTAAGGTTTACTCCTATCGGGAATGAAACGGCAAGCGGTATATAATTTCCGTCATCATGCTCAAAAGGAGCAGGATTAGTAGTAAAATCCGCACGTTTACCATTAATTGTAACAAGACGTATATTCTCACAACCCTCTGGAATCTCACAACGATACTCATCAAAGTCGATAACTTTACCAACATTAATAAGATGCTGTTGAATATTTAAATCAGCAAGAGCTTCACATATCCAAGTAGGAATACGAGTCATAAAGTCCATAGAATGAACATCATAATCTTCTATAATCCTATGAATAACAACACTAGAACTAATCAAGTTTTGGTCTAATGTATTCATCTACTTCATTGTTTTTAATACGTTCTCTTTTGCTTTTAGTAGGCGGATACCTATCCATAATAGTTTTATCATGTTCAATCATGTATTTGAGTTTAGCATCAAATGCAAGATTATCCGCTTTAATAACTTCTTCTATAGATTTATGCCTAAGCACCTTATCACTAGTCATAATGTTTACATGACAATGATTAGGTTTAAATTTATAGAATATTTGATTAGGTACAACATCAACACCCATATTATGACGTATCCATTTACAGAACCAATAATACGGATTATCAGATTTAACGTGCCAATTCTTACCATAAGGATTAAGAAAACTCTTAACTTCAATACCAGCAGCAATCATTTCATCCCTAAGACGAAATGAAGCAGCCCAATCAACAGATTCTCTAGCAACAGCACGTTGAACTTGAAACTTACCAATGTAAGTACCTAAAGAAACACTATCACCACGAATAAGATTCTCAATTAGAGACTTATTAAGACCTCTTTGTATTTGATTAAATATCGGATAAGGAATACGACACATCCAATCATAATATCTAATAATAGCAAGAAGTTTAGGAATACGAATAGTAGATAGATAAACAAAACGATTGAACGTAATACGAAGAGATACTGCCTTAGCTTCGTCACTCCAATTAAGTTTACGTAAGAGCTTAACACCTTTAACTCGTTTACCTAAAATAAGATCATCAATAATCTCTTTAGTTATTCCATTCGATTCAAGAAGATTCAGATTAGCATAACAGATATTAGCTAGATTATTACGTCTAACATAAATATTATGAAGATCAGTACTTAATTTCTCGATAGTGTTATAACATTGTTCGAGATAGTCGTGGTAATAGTGCATGGATTCCATATAGTTTATTCTACTTTATTATGGATTAAACGTTGAGTACCATTAGGATCATTAGGAGCATAAGTTGCATCACTAATAATCTTAACTTCGTGTTCTGTAGGCTTAATACCAAATTCAGTTCTAAGAACCTCATAAGTTATACGTTCTATCATATCAGCTGGAAGAGGAAGTTCAATATCTTGACCATCATCTTCCATATACATAGTGATAACCTCAGCAGGATTTTCAGCTACATACACGATTGTTACAAACTTATAATTTTTAGCATCAATCTCAAAGTTTTTGAGAGTATTTTTGATAATAATTTTAAGTTTACCATTAACGATTTGATACACTCCCCAAACCCCAGTAGGGGAATAGACTGTGGTAAGGAGCGGAACTACGCTATTATTAGCGTACTTATATGTAATAAGACTCCCGTCATCATGTTGAGTATAAACATGAAGAAAAGGTGCATCATTAGGCATACGTAAAGGTGTAGGAACTCGATGCTCAGTAGTAAGAACCATATCTTTAGCACCAATTCCCGCATATGTGTTTTCTATATCGGTAAGCGGAACGCAGATAAGAGGAACATTAAAGCTAACTTTAAGCACCTCATCTACACCATTGCGCTCAATACTCTGACGAATAAAAGTAGCAAAGAGTGCCTTACAAGCATCTTTAGCTCTCTCTTGAATGCTATGATCACCGGGCTTACCTAATATATTAGAAATCTTACTTCCTAATTGATTAAGTGTTGCCATAATAATACATTAAACAATTCGCCAAGATTTATTAGTAGTAATACCAAGCTCCTTAGTTTCACCTCTAGGGATAAATTTAAGAAGATTAGTAGACAATTCAAGTTCAGGAGTATCAGAACTACCTATGATCATAATAGGACGATTCTTAACTGGAACAACCCCGTGCCACGGACCAGCATTAGTATACCGGTTAGTAACTCTAATAACGTTCTTTTGATTTTTGAAACCTCTACCACACCTTGATGGCAGACTAGTTCTTGCGTAAATAACAGTCATGGTATTTTAGTTTTTAATGGTATCTTCTGTCGCATCTATAACCATAGTCATATTGCGAGAAATACGATTGTGATTTTTCCAGAATGTTTGCATCATTTCAGCGTCAGGTTCAAAGTCAAGTTCGAACTCAGCACTAAGAAAGCCAATAGGCATATCAGTTTTCAAGTCACGAATAAGAATACTAATAGCAGTATTACATCCACGTGAACGAAGATCTCCAACATACATATTAGAATGATACTTTGTCAAAGCACTCATACGGAAAATATACTTACTATCTCTGTATAAGCGTAGAATAGTATAAGGCATAATAGAAGTAAGAACATTCTTATAACGATTCTTATAAGAATCTGTAATACTAATATCGTAATCTTCTGCGATAACAGTAAACTTATCCATATTAATACCATTACAGAACTTACCACCATTATGAAAGTATGCAATGTAAACACCTTTAGCATTAAGAGATTCTCTAATGTTTGAGGTTATTTTATCGAGTTGCATCCAACATTCTGCTTTAGATGTAAGAAGATTAGTAACAACCTTACGTCTCTTCTTAGCAATCCATTCTTTTACGAAGACAACACCAATAGATGAAACAATAACACCAATCAAGTTCAATATAGCAATAAAAATACCACTCATTACACAATGTGTTTTATAATTCATATTTGCGTGTTTGAATAAGTTGCTATAAACAAAAAAATCCGACTACCAGCGGAACCAGTAGTCGGATTAGGAATAATTAAAATTGCCTTGATATAAATAACACCTGCGACCAAAACTAATTAGATGAATCTCTGCCAAGGCACTTCATCGTCTTGAGCTTTAATATCAGCTAACCATCTTTGGAAAGCAATACCTTCGTAACCGTCGGGATCACTAATGTAAAGATAAGCATACATAGCACATTCATGATGTTCGGTAAACAAACGACCATAGAAATCTGCGTAAGCCATATTCATTACATACATAACATCATACCAGTTAGCATTATGGAGATCATTCATCTTGTATTTGTGCCAAATAGATTTGACTTCATCAAGACTATAATGGTGAGTAGTACCATTACGATTCTCCATACGTTCAACAACCCATTCACATAGGTCTTTAGTAAAATGTTTTCCGTAGAGTTCTTTATACTTTCGACAATCCCTCTTTCTTACATCTTCACTTTCGTGTGGCATATCACTATGCTCATGCGGGTCTTTCATCATGACTTACATTATTTTTAAGAGAGTTATCAATTTCACGTTTAAGATTTTGAAAAGCAGTAGCTTCGAACTCAAAACCAAATAGATTCACAGAACCTTTAGCAGTAGCTTTAGAAATAGCTGCATCAAGATAGCTATTAACTACTTTAGGAATCTGCTCATCAGGTATGAACTTAGATAACTTAGCCAACTGAGGCTTAATAATATAATCAAGTGTAGGCTCTATAATAAAATCTAATTCATTCAGAAGATTATAAGTAGAAAGGTCTAAACCAAAAACACTACCCATAAACTTTCCGATACCAGAAGTAACAGGAATCTTAATCCCACCTCCAATAGTTTTAACGATTGGTGTTAGCCATTTACCAACAGCTACTGCAACAAGTTCTGCGTTAGTCATACTACTTCAAAATTAAGCGTTTGCTGTAGGAGTAGGAGCGTTAGTATCAGGTACAGCCGGACCAGCAGTACGAGCCGCTAACTCAACAACTGGACAAATCTCCGCAGCATTGATCTTTTTGATGTACTTAACGAAATTGCAATTTGCATAATCGAAAATACGTTCATCAGCAGATTCTCTACGTTCAGCTTCAAGAGCGATAGCAGCTTTGAAATCGTGACGAACATCACTGAACTCACGAGCGACTTCTTTCTTGAAGTTTTCAATATCCTGTTTGTTAAGTGCAGATTCCTTATCCAAACGAGCAAGAGTTTCAAATATAATCTTGTCGTTAGCTTGACGAGTTTCACGTTCTTCTTTGATTAAAGCTAAAGCTTCTTTAAACGTATTTATACCTACATTATCGGCATAACGTTCAGACTTCTCTTTAGCAAGTTCAGCCATAAGACCAGAAACTAATTGAGTTTCAGCAACAGCAGTAGCTCCAGCAGCAACCGAACCATTACCGTTACCTAACCAATTTCTCAATCCAAGTCCTGCAAAAGCAGCAAGACCTAAAGAACCTGCAACAGTGTTGTAGTTAATTTGTCCTTTCGGAACTTTAACACCAGTTTCGTTTTCAGTATTCATAGCATTAATTTGTTTTAATGCACCTCGACATTGAGATGCACAACAAATATATTACTATTAGTACTGATAACAATGAAATGATTTATAACATGAACATTAATACTCAACAGTTGAACATTATAGTCAACGTTTCTTCTTAGCGATAGCTTCGTCAATCTTTGCATTAATAGAGGGAACACTAATGTAATTCATAAAAGTTACATAACCAATATGATATACGTCAGCAATTTTGTTCTTCCAAATCCAACGATAACTTCTATCATCATTGATATAAGTTTAGCAATCTCTTGAATATCTCTAATTAATAAGAGCTTATTCAAATTAGTATAAGTCACAGGTGTCATACCTAAAGGAATTTAAATCATTAATAGAACGTTTAGTCGATGATTTAAGCGAGCAATGATTTTCCTTGATATGACAAAAGAGAGTACTACGCAATTTAGCAGTAGCACTCCTTTAGTCCGCGATCATACGCTTTTAGAATCAGCAAAATGCCGTTTTATAGCTTTGAGTATAGGTTTGATAATTAAATCATACCCAAAGGTACATATCAGAAAAGATAGCAGCACTGTTTCCAGTGAAGCATCTAATTTGTATAAGTAAAGCCCCATAGTTGCAATACCTACGATTAAGCTAACAAGAGACTTGAAGTATCTCGGTAGTTTCTTCTTAGCAATCTTAGTAGCAATCTCATTAATACCATAAGTAGCTAAAAGCACAATAGCGATAAAAGCAAAGCTTATAGAATTAAAGAGATTAAAAACAATTGTTTCTTCCATAACTACATCATTTGTGCCATAAGTGATATATAACATTCAAAAGGTGTATTAGCTTTATCATAACCTGTAACAGTTATATGAGCACCACCACTATATATCCAAATATTATCAATTTCTACTATAACATTAAAACCTTGTATAGTAGTAGACATTCCCATACCTTCATTATCACCCTTAGCTGACATTATTCTATAAACACCTTCAAAAGTTATTTGCATATCTATAAGACCCGGTGAACCAACCATTAAATGAACTTCAACATCACGATCAATAGGTTCACCGTATTTAGGATTTACATCAGATAATACAGCTTCAGATGCAATACTAATATTGCTTATAGCGAAAATAGCTTTACCACTTTTTTGAACAATATCACAAGTTTTACTTACCCCCCCCCTGCTACAGTTATTATACCATTTCTAGCTAATCCAGTATTTGCAGCAGCTGTAACGTCAAAACTTCCGTTATTTGAACCGCTTGCTGGAGTAATTGTAATCCAATCAGGTTTTGCCATAGTAATATTATTTAAATCTTGATGTTATCCCCAAAAATCAACACCATAATCTAATTCATAAGAATTTGAATCAGACCATTGCCCTATTTCAACAAGAGTTGCCATAAAAGTACATTGATTAACTTGACCAGTAACACGAATTCCACCTTGCCCAATCACTGTACCATTAGCTCTTAATTTAAGAATCTTACCATCAGCATCTGCAATACTATCGTTATATAATATATTATTAACTATACATGATAGCTTTATCATCACTTTAGATTTTTTAGCTTTAAACTTAATAGAAGTTGGAAATTTTGTAGCATTAGAATCATTAGGATGATGATTAATACTTCCTATATTTTCTAAAGTTTGCATACTCTCACCTGCAAGAATTTGTATTCTAAACTGAGCAGCTCTAGTAGCAGCATTTTGATTAATAAGACTCTTAAAATTAAGAGTTAAATCGGTTTCTTGTTCTTCATTTTGAGTAACATCAACTGTTTTGCTCAACCCCCCCCCGTCACGGTTACAATACCATTACGAGAAGCTCCTGCATTTTCATCAACAACGACATTAAAACTACCATTGTTGCTTCCAGCAGTAGGATTGATTTTAATCCAATCAGGTTTTGCCATAACTCAAATATTTAAATTTGTAACAAATTAGAAAGCAACAACGAAACGATCACAAGTAACCATACTTCTAATACGTTCCTTAGCAGCTTCATCAAAATCAACAATATTGAAATTAATCAACATATGGTTATCCGGATACATAGTCATAAGACGATCATTAATCTCATAAACTAAGGTCTCATAAAACGGAGTAACATCTAGTTGAGTATTCTTTTTAGCAGAATTAAAATCAATATCAGTAAACAATTCGCATAAAGTGTCAGCATGACCGATAAAATCTAAGGTAGTTTGCATATTAAATGTAACTACTTTACTAGCATCATTAACACGTCTACCTTCAAGCGATACAAACATACAATGTTCAGATTCAGCAACATTGACTGTATTATTGAGTTCTTTCTCGACAACAGATGAATCAGCCATTGTACAATATGCGACACCTTTAATACCTATAGCAGTAACTTGTAAAGTCGTCCATAGACCATATTCAGTACTATTTCGACCAAAGTCACCTATAACAAGTAATTTTGCGTCTTGATTAACAGCAATAGTTTTAGATAAACCTCCACCTGCAACAGCAACAGAACCTTGCCTAGCGTCACCCTCATTAGTTTGAGCAGTGACTTGAATAGACCCATTACCATTACCCGAATTAGGTGAGGTATTTACCCAATTAAGTTTAGTCATATTTTAGATATTTGTTTATACGACAAAAGGTCTAATAGGTACCTTAGCACCTATCAGACCCATAATCAAATCAACAGACGACTTACGAAATAGTCCAAGCGGTATTCGTAGTAATCGTTATCTGTTTAGTTTCTCCCGCAGCAGCGAAAGTCAATGCAGTCGGAGATACAGTCAAAGTAGCATCACCGGCAGCTTGCGTTACAGTGTATTTCTGACCATTTACAGTAATATTACCGGTACGAGTGTTAACCGTCGGGTTAGCAGCAGCGGTAAACGTAATTTCGAAAGCGTAAACATCATCTGCCCCCGGATCATCTTCAATCTCAGCACCAGAGTTATATTGTTTTTCATTTACGACCAATTTACCGGCAGTCAACCAAGAAGAAGCGTCAGAATCAACAGCAAACGTAATAGCAGCCAAGTTGGAGTTACCAGCGAACTTCTTAGCTTCACCACCTTTAACAAAAGCTAACGATTGAGTAGTAACATCCCAAATCGTAGAACCTTCTTGCTGCAAAGTAACGTCTTCAGTCAAATCTTCAACAGCAACGGTAATCAAACCGGAACGTCCGTTACGACCTTTATAAACCGGAGCAGTAACATCTACTTGAGAGTTACCAGTTCCCTCAACAGCACTCAAAGTGATCCAACTCGGTTTAGCTTTCAAAGCATATCCGGCGCGCATAACAGGTGCACCAACTCCATCAACCAAACCCCCAATTTCAACAGCAGTTGCTCTTTCATTCAAAGCAGAATCTCCAATCATAATGATAAAAATTTAATTATTCGTAAAAAAGTTTGAAGTTCCGCACGCCCCACAAGCTATTCCCCTACTGGGGTCTGCAAAGCGTAGCGGAACATTTAAAAGTTTAAGAAACAGTCCAATTAACATTAGAAGTTACTTTGACAGTTTGTGTACCACCAGCAGCTTCAAACGTTAGACTAGTTTTATCAAGATTTAAATAAGGATCTTGTTCAAATATTGCAGTGTAAGTAGAATTTCCAGTAACAGTAACAGTTCTGCTAGCATTCGTATTACCATCACTCCATTTAACAAAGTGATAACCGGCAGACGGTGTAGCCTTTAATGTAGCAGTTGCACCATAATTGTAAGTACCACCTCCACTAACAGTACCACCTGTACCCGCAGTTACAGTTAGTGTATAACTGTTAATTTCCCATACGGCATAGTAAGTAACATCACCAGTAACTTTGGTAGTTGTGCTTACATTAACAGGACCATTAGCTGACGTAGACCATCCTTTGAAAGTATATCCAGTTCTTGTAACAGTAGGAAGAGTTCCTAAAGCTTCATTGTAATAGAATGAACTACTAGACTGGCTAGGAGTACCACCATTACCATCACAAGTAACTGTATAAATCCTATAAGTTGCAGTCCATCTAGCGTACCAAGTCTTATTAGAAGTAACCTTAGTTGTCATAGTTAATTGAGTACCACCGCTAGTAGCAGAAGTATCGAACCAACCTGCGAACGCATACGTATAAGTATTATCCGCAGCTCTTGAACAAGTAGGTAACATTCCAATAGCTTCACCATAATTTTTACTTATAGATGAAGAAGAAGGAGTACTACCACCATTAGCGTTAAATGTAAAGGTGTACCTATTAACAGCTCTGGTCACATAAGCATAATAAGTAGCAGCACCTGTTACACTCGGCGTTTCTAAAGTTAATGAAGAACCAACTTTAGTTCCACCACCATTAGCAGCAGTATACCAGCCTTGGAAAGTATAAGTGTACTGAGCATCATTTGCAGGCATAGTCAAAGTACAAGAGCCTTTCGACCCATAAGCAACAGATTGACTAGTCCTATTCAAAGATCCGTATGTTGTTTGATAATTTATCGTATAACTCCGTCTAGTCGCAGTCCAATGTGCATATATCGTAGTATTACCTGCACCCATTGTCGTATTAGCAGTAACTTGCGTTCCACCACTTGCAGAAGTGTACCAACCAGCAAATGTGTAAGTGTATTCAGCATCAGAAGACTTCGTAGGCGTCGGCAAAGTGCCATAAGCACTTCCGTATTGAACGCTCTTAGAAGCAGGACTTACTGCATTACCACCGTTAACATCATAAGTTAAAGTATAACTATTAATAGACCATTGAGCATAATAGGTAACAGTACCAGTTATCTTAGTAGCAGATGAAATTTTCGTACCACCACTAGATGCTGTATACCAACCGAGGAATGTATAACCCGTCCTAGAACAAGTCGGAAGAGTACCTAATTCTGAACCATACGTTTTAGTAATAGTCGATGGACTAGGAGTACCACCACCGTTACCATTAAATGTTGCAGTATAACTTCTAATATTAGCAGTCCACTGAGCATAATAAGTAACGTTTCCTGTTACAGTAGTAGATGCAGATATTTGAGTACCACCCGTTGTAGCTGTAAACCAACCCTTAAATGTATAAGTGTATTGAGCATCAGCAGCTCTTGTCGGAGTAGGTAATGTGCCTAAAGTAGAACCATGAGTCTTAGTAGTTGACGTAGGATCTACAGTTCCACCATTAGGATTCCAAGTTACAGTATATGACTTAAGAACAAATACCGGAGTAATATGAGTATTGGCAGTAATCCTAGAAACTGTCATAGGATTAATAGTAGAACCATTAGACCACTTACTAAAATTATAGCCAGTACTTGGAGTAGCTGTCCAAATAGCAGAACCACCGTATTCTACACTAGACTTATTAACGCTCGCTGTACCACCAGTTGAATTAGCAGTAGTAGTTGTGAAAGTCTTAATTGTAAACTTAGCAGTTAAGCTGATATTGGCAGTAACAGCAAATGTATATGAAGCATTGCTAGATACTTTAGTTGTTCCATTGTACCAACCAGCAAAATTATAAGCAGGCTTAGGAGTTGCAACTACAATAGCATTAGCACCGTGTTCTACAGTTTGACCAGCAGGACTTACAGTACCTTTGTTTATATCCTCAGAAGTTGCATTAACAGTGTAGCTCTTAATCTTATATTTAGCAACAAGAGTTCTATTAGCAGTTAAAGTAACACTAAAAGAAAGACTTGTAGAAACAAGATTAGAGCCTTCATACCAACCAACAAAATCATACCCAGTTGGAGCAGCTTTAGCAGTCAATATGACTTGTGTGTCACGATAATAAGTTCCTTCTTTAACTCCGCCTGTAGCGGATGAACCAATAGAACAATCACCAACATTTGTAATAGTAGTTCCTGAACTATTAGTAGTTAAAGCTGAAATCTTAATAGTAAACTTATCAGCTTCCGTTTGAGTACAATTAATAGTTTTCGTAATACCACCGGCAGTAACGGTAACAACCGTAGTTCTACTTTCGGCAGTATTCTTACTCGCAGTTAAACCAACCGTTTTATTACCCGTACCACTCTTAGCGGCAGGGGTAAGCCAAGAAGCAATAGCCATCTTAGTACCCCCCCCTAATTATGAAACCGTCCATTCGACGTTAGAAGTAACATTAACAGTTTGAGTTCCACCAGCAGCTTCGAAAGTAAGAGAAGTCTTATCTAATTCGAGATATGGATCTTGAGTAAACTTAGCAATGTAAGTCTTATTCGCGTCAATAGTAACACTTAGAGTTACATCGTCAGAAACCTTAACTCCATCTTTCCACCAACCGCCAAAGCTATAACCCTCAGCAGCTGTAGCATGAATAGTAGCAACAGTACCATCCTCAAATTCAGCAGTTTCAACTCCCAAATTAGATTCTTTATTGATACCAACACCACCTTGAGCTACACCTTCATCTTCGGTTTTAACTATAAGTGTATAATGTGTGGGTTCAGGAATAAGATCACATTCAATAGTAACCTTAATGTTTTTCTCAACCACAAAGCTATACTGATTGTTACTGTTAAGAGTGATTTTAACACCATCAACAAGCACTTTATTCAAAGTATAACCCGGACTTACATTAACTTTAATCGTACAAGTATCACCATCATTATAAGTACCAGCACCTTCCATTGTAGCACTTCCGTTAGGAATAGCTTCATAGGTGACTTGGAATTTATCAGGAGCATCAACTTCAAAACGAGCTTCAATAGATTTAGAGTCATTCATGACAATATCACGTGAAGTAGTCGAGGGCGCACCCGAATCAGTCCATTCCTTAAAATGATAGCCGCTATCTGCTAATGCTTCTACAGAAACGGTAGTTCCGTCAACAATATTAGAGTAAGTCTTTGTGCCACTATAATAGTCGCTCCAACTTCCATTGATTTTTGCACGACATTTACCACCCGTTCCAGCAGTAAGAGTTAGCGTTCGCATGATCACTTGGTCGAACGTAGCAATATGCGTTGCATTCGTTCCGGTTTTAGCAGTGAATGTTGCAGGATTATCTGAAACCTTTGCACCACTTGTATTCCACTCTCTGAACTTGTAATTGCCAACCGCACGAGCTTCAACTGAATAAATCGAACCTACAGCAGTTTTAAACGTGTGTTCAGAAGTAGACCAACTAGACCAAGAACCATCACCTATACGATAACGAGTTTCATTAGTTCCGTCAGAACCTACCGTAATAGTAACTTCTTCCGGTGGAATCTCTACGAACGTACAAGAGAAATCTACATTCTCAGTGATAACCTTTGAATAAGGATTAGAATTAGAAGTAGTTCCACCAATATTCCATTGTTCAAAAGAATAACCGCTATCAGGAACACCTAATACCTCAATTGTCTCACCGTCAGTAACACTAATGTTAGAATGCGAAGATGCAGCTTCTGAATATTCACCAGAGCCAATCTTATATTTACATTTACCATTAGAACCAGCAGTGATATTAACAATATGAGTTTCAGGTGGAATGTAAGTTTCTTTGAAATAAGCAGTATAAACTTTGCGATGTAGACCTTCTTCAACAATGATATTGTTTTCATTATTAGGAAGATTAGCACCAGTAGGAGTTACCCACTTTTCAAATTCATAACCGCTATTAGCTTTACCAGCGATAGTGACAATTGTCTTTTCCGGAGCAGTAACTTCGTGTCTTTCTGCCCATTGAGACCAAGAATCATTAATATCTTTATATCGAACTAAACCATTCGCATTTGCCACGATACTAAACGTGAAATAACGAATAGCTTCTTTAAAGTTTACCGTAATCGTAAGATCTCGCGTAACAACGATGCTATATGTACCATTACCATTATCTACAAGATTACCGCCAGAAGCAGTAACCGTATCAACAGCCCAACCCTCAATAGGATTCGGAACAATTATTGCAGTTTGACCGGATTTATAAGTACCGCCACCGCTAACTGAACCTTTATCAGCAGGATTAGTTATAATAGTTACATTGTACTCCTCAATAACAGGAGTATCAAGCTCGAAGTGTGCAGTATAAGTTTCATCTTTCTCAACAACAAGATCATATTGAAGATTAGTAGAAACAATACGATTTAAACTATCAGTCCAATGAGTAAAATGATACCCTTGAATTGCCGCAGCTGTTATAGAATGCCTTGTACCTTTTGGGAATGTTCCGGCACCAACTACATATCCTGCATTAGCCGGATCAGCATTGACATTAATATAGAATTGTTCAATAGGAGCTTCATCCTTTTCAAATACACCTATCAAATCCATATCTTTCTTAATAGTAAAAGACCAATTAGGACTAATAGACATAATCTCATTAGTATGGAACTCTTTCCAACCTTTAAAGTGATAACCTTGAACGGGTTTAGCATAAAGTTCAACACGACTACCAGCTTCAAATTGGAAACGGAAGCCATCTGAGTTTTCATCAGGAACAATAGCAGAACCACTACATCCAACAATACCACCCTCTTCAGGAGAAGGAACTAAAGTAACTCTATAGTAATCACGTTCGATATGACCAGACTGCATAAAATCTTGAAGATCTTTGATGTAAGTCCAAGCACGAATATATGTATCTTGACAACCACAAGTATTATTTCTAACACCACGACTAGGATGCACATAATTAGCTTTAAGACCAATGCAAACAAGAGTGTCATCAGTCAAAGACTCACTACCAACAATCAACTCTCTATCAATAGCAATAATATTACCATCAGTAGTTAGATTAATTTCGCAACCTTTTTCATCATACATATAGTAACAACCATCAGTACGATGATAGAAGAATCGAACGTTATGCTCACGCTTAGGAAATGTACCAAGAGGAAGAACTTGTTTTAACTTGACAATTTTAATATTACATTCCATAGCATTAAGTTTAAACAAATATAACTACGCAGAACCGTTAAGCACTGCGTAGTTTTCCAAGCAACTTTAGTCAGTTGCAGTATTCAGAGAAATGGCATTATCACCGGAACCTTTAGCTAAAGTCTTAATAGCTTCAAGTTTATTTACAACAGCATCGATCACAGCTTCCGTACCAACAATAATTTGGAATTTGCGAGGACTATTGTTATCAGCGGCAATCTCAGGGAATTGATTAAACTCAGCCGTAGAAATAACAAGATAAGCGACTTTACTAAAGCCAACTTTCGGGTCACCAATACCCCAAGCTTTTTGCCACTCATCATGAGGATTCCAACCCATGTTAATCAGAGAATAACGAAGGTCTTCATCACTAAGAGCAACATCAGCCAAGAAACCGGATAACTTCGTATGTTTAACGGTAATAGTACCATTGGCTTTTTGATCGGCAAGAATACCGAATACGTTCATTGTCAATTTAGTAGGCTTTTTAGCAACAACGGTTATCTGAACAGCACTATCAGCTTTCTCGATAGTAATATCAAATAACTCTTTGTTATAAGCAGTAAGACTAAGGTTCTTCTTAATCTTCTCTACCAACCGATCAACGGTATCAGTAGCATGAATCCGAACAGGTATTTGAACAATCTGAGGATTAGGATTAACCGTCAGACCATGGCGATACTCCTCAGAAGAACAAATTTCAATAGCACCACAGAACTCAGCATCTGCATTATATACAATACCTTCAGCAGGCTTAAGTGCCGGATTCGTAAGACCTTTAAGAATAATAGTTTCTTTCTGATCTGTTTCCGTATATTTACGAACGTTATAAGTGAAGTTAAAAGGATTAATATCCACTCCACGTTGATTCATAAATCCACCGTCCTTAGTAGGAATTGCAGACATAATTACAAACGGCTCAGGTCTACCAGTAGTAGGCAAAGCAGTACCATAAGCAGTACAAATGCCGAGTTGACCGTTAGATAACTTAGTATCAACAGTAACATTATCGACAAATGTTTTTCCGTAACTTACAATTCTCATAGTAACGTTTTATTTTAAAGAATTACTTTCATTTATAGCAATTTGATAACCTTCATCTTTAAGTTTACCAAGAAGCTTCTGTGTAGCAAGGTTAATAATCTCGGTTTTAAACGGAAGTTCAGTAGCAGTATCAGTTACAATATCAAACCTAGTAGGTTGTCTAAGATATGTGATAGCAACATCAGTAATCACAAACGTATCATCCATATCTACTAAAACCCTATTACTTTCTATCGTACATACGGGATGAATGTGTCTATTAAGACGATTGTGATACGTTTGAAGCATATCCCTACGCTGAACATCAGAAACTAAATCCATACCCACAGGTTTGCTCTCTCGCACCTTTGTAACCACTCCGTCAGAAGTGATAACCTCGTATAAGCCCGAATAACGCTTGTAGTCAAATTGTACTAACTTAATAGTATATTTATCTCCAACTACAATTAGCTGTGGCGTATCGAAGTAAAACACTAGTGATTCGGGGTAATACTCGTTATTGTAACGTTCATAAGTCACATTGTAACCTTTTCGCAGCAATATGGAGAGCATATAGTTGATATATTCAAATAGACCCTCTTTACGATAGATCTTAGCAGGATAATGAAACATAACGGTATCATTACCAATTTGAATAACGAAATCTTCTATATAACCGGGAATAGTTTTAAATAGTTCACTGATATTAACAACGTAAATCCTAGTAGTAACAGATTCAATTGCTCGATAACGTTTAAACTTATCATATATAACACTTGCATCATAAGAGACACCATGTAGGTAATTCGCAGGTAAAAAAGCGAAGCCTCTATTACCCTCATTTGCGAGAAGGTAAAGAGGACTTCTATATGTAGTCTTTAGCACCTGCAAATCATCGTAATAACGACCAGTCTCTTCAAAGGCTTTAATCTTTTGCGTAAGCAGTACGTCAATAGCTTCATTAAGAGCAATATCAATATACTGCGGACGAATAGATTCTTGCCTATTAGCATTAATCTGCTGAATCTTATCGTTTACAGCAATATGTGCTTCTTTACAACTACTATACATACTGACACTATTTTGTTAGTTTATAACCGAAGCCTTATAAGCAGTGAAAAGTTGTGCTTTATATTCAACATTTTCGGGAGCAGCTAAGAAAGCCATAACACCCTCAATGGAAGAACCAAGAACTACTTCCGGACGCACAGTGTCAAAGTAATTATCACCGTCTTTCGTAATGACTTGAGCGGCGAGTAACTTATAGATTTGCGCCATTGCTTCTACATTCTTGTTATCAAACAGAGAAATAAACGCATCTGCATTCGTTTGAGAAAGTTCAGCTACAGCCGTCTGCAAATCTCCATGTTCCATTTTAATAATCTGTAGAGTATCAGCAGGAGCATTACAGATAAGCATATTTCTAATACGTTTATAAGAAGACTCATCACCTGTGAACAACTGAGCCAACTTAGTAGCAGTATTAACAACAGCTTTAGTCTTAGCATCTTTCATACGCTTAACATCTTCGATGCTATGTAAGTAAAACCGAATGTTAGTAGATTTCTCAACATCTTCCGGTTTATTAGCAACAGTAGAAGTAAGCAGAGCAAGACGCCAAAGAATATAATCTTGCGGCTTAATAGGAGTCATGTACATATACAGATTCTCTTCATGAACCGCAGTACCTTCACCAAAAAGCATAGCATCAAAGATAGCTTTCTCTAATTTATTCGGAGCAACCTCAGTATTAATACTGTTCTTTTTAGCCCAATCAAGAATAGCATCACGTTTAACAGGATCGTTAAGAGAAAACTCCCAACCAGTTTCAAGCTCATAACCTTGAGCGGGAACTTCAACAGTTGAGTTTTTAAGATGCTTCAAAACGAGGTCTTGAAAGTTTACGTTACGGCTATCAGCAGAAGCTCCAATGATCGTAGGAAGTATAGAAGCCATTTCAGCAGTTTTACTAGATAGAGTAAGAACCGCTTTAATGCTCGGACCGAAAATAGTATTGAAAGCACCAATACTTTTCTGATTCACGACTTGAAACATAGTCGGATTCAGCTTTAAAGCTAAGGTTATTTTGCGTGAGTATATCATATAGTTTATACTTTAGTAAGTTTATACTTTACAATAATCGTAATGTACGCTTATTCAAAAATCATTTCAGCCCAGAAAGAAGTAGTACCATTAAGCATATTGATACCTTGTGAAGACATAACCTCATAAGTAGCAATATCCTCTCTAGTAGATAACATCTTACTATAAGCACCCCACTCTTTAGGTAGCGGAGTAATACCTTGATAAACACCGTACAAATATTCACGACCCTCTTCACAAACCAACTGAATATTTGCTTCACCACTCGTGTTATCAATAGAGTGATCCAAGAACACCATCGTATAAGAGGTAACAGGGAAGCCACCATACATACGACCATTCTTACGATCCATTTCGGCACGAGAACCGGTATCAAACAAATCTACAACCTTAACAGAAACGGTAGCTCCGGAATAGTGCTTATACTGATTGAAATATGCACCATAAGAAAGGATACCACCACGGCTTTGAATCTCCTCAGAACCTAACTTATCAAAGTAACCATTTCCGATAGCTTCATTCTTAATACACTGTTGGAACATTTTAGAACCACCTTTACCGGTATAAAGAACGATATTTTTGTTACTCAAATCAATATCGTTACGAACTTCAAAGATACGAGAAAGAATCATATCAATAAGCTCGATAGTCATGAATGAGTATTCGAAGTAGTTACCGAATGCGATAAGAATATCACGAACACCAGCACCACGAGGAATAGGTTTATTTGAATGTTTTTCTTGATTGTGAATAACACCGTTAATATCACGGTTGTAAGCAGAGAACCACAAATCCTCTTCTAACAAACGTCTACGCATGAACTCAAACTGACGCATTTCATAAGGCATCCAAAGAGTACCTTTAGAACCATCATCATAATCAAGTTCAAACTCGGTTACGATATTAGCAATATTACCGGTAATAATTTTGGAGAATCTATGGAAACCAAATTGGTTAGTCATTTCACTCCAAGATTCAGCAGTAGAACGAGAACCAGTAGATAATTCACCGGCAATCGTAGGAGCACCCATACCCCAATATTTACCTCTCTCAAAATTGCTGAGATCAATAAACTCATCAGGATTACCACCAAGGATAATCATTTCATAGATATATCCACCGGAAGCAGTCTGCTCACCATCGGTCTGCATACGAACCATGTGCTTTCCGTCAGGAGTAATAGCAGAATACTGATAAGGAATCCAGTTATCTTGGAACTCCGCTTTGAAAGACATAAACCCTTTACCGGGGGTTTGAGTAGGCGTAATCAAACGCACAATCGGGGAAGTGACAGTAGGTTTCCCCATAATCTTCCACTTATACTGAGTATCACCAGCATTAATAGGTTTCTTACGAGAGATATTCCCTTGACCTTCCGTAAGAGAAAGAAGAGGGAATTGATTACTGTTCCTACCCCAAAGATAAGTAAGAGACTTATTCAAATCGACAGCACCAAGAACATTAAAGTTCAATAGCATATCGGCATCAGAGTAAACCTCTTTGGAATACTGTTTTTTTCCAATTTCTCTAAGCATAGTTACGATAATTATTTATTTGAATCAATAATACCACCCGGAACAATAGGACGTCTATTAGGATTAACTTTAGTACCGCCACCTTGAGTGGATACCTTAACTTTAGGTTTACCACTAGAAGTAATGTTCAAACGACGAACAGCTTCTTGTCGTATAGATGCAGCAGCTAACTGACTAATATCAGCACCTAATAAGTTACGAAGTGCTACCATAGCGAACGTTTCATTATCAGCAAGCATATCAAAAACATCTTTCTGAGCTTGCGTATAGAAATCACCATTAACTTCAACAACAGGAGCTGTTAGATACTTAACAATATCTTTACGAGAAAGAATTTGCTCTTTACCATTAACAGTTCTTTTAACGCCTGCTGTTGGAATTGCAAGACCTCCGATAGTACCTTTATTAACGATCTTATCGTATAAAGAATCAGGAATGTTAAGCACTTTAGCTTTACCATTCTCATCATAGGTAATACCGTAGGCTTTATCAAGAGCCTCTTGAGCAGCTTGATATTCGGCTTCTTGCCTAGCATTTGCGGCTTCAATCTCACGTCTCTGAGCATTAGCAAGATAATCAAGACTTTCTTTAGCAGTTTCAGCTAATACTTTATCAGCTTTAGAAAAACGAATAATACGTTCGATTTGAGCATCAGAAGTACCTTTACGTTTTTCAGCAGAACGAATAACAGCTTCTAACTGATCATCTGATTTATCTTCAAGGGTCATTGTAGTCCAATCAACATGATTAGCAAAACCCTCAAGAGAACCATACGTTTGTTTGTAAAGAGCAGCTTGATAAATATCCGGATTAGTACGGAAGAAATTGTTGATAGCTTCACTTTCAGCTTGACGTTTAGCAAGCTCTGCAATATCAGCATCACGTTGAGCAAGACCTTCAACAGTCATTTCATATTGCTTAGGCGTACCATCAGCATTTACCGGAGTTAAACCAGAAATAGCAGAAATAGCAGAAACATCTATAGTTTCCTCTTGAGTTTCAGCAGCAGCAAACTCATCTAACTGAGCTTTAGTGTAAATAATCTCTCCGTCTTTAACGGCATTACCGTCAGCATCAAGATCATACTCAACATCACCGTCATCGGTAGTAAGAACAATCTTAGTAGGAGTTTCAGTTTCAGTTTCAGTTTTTTGAGTAGCAGTTTTAGCAGCTTCTTCTTCAGCTTTACGCTTAGCTTCTTCCTCTTCTGCTTTCTTACGTTCTTCTTCTGCTTTAGCAGCTTCTTCTGCTTCTTTAGCAGCTTTAGCAGCTTGTTCAGCAGCTATCTCTTCCGCAGTTTTAGTAGTATTACTATCAGTAACACCACCGGGAACAATAGGATTTGGCATAATGTTTTATCTTTTATAAATTAAGTTATAACAGTGACAAATGTAATAATAATATATGTATTAAAAATGGCATTAGAAATATTATTAGAAACAGCATTAGTACCGCCTATCACACGGCTCTCTGAAATTCCAATTAATTTATGCCATTTTAAGGCTTAAATGAAGACCTCTGACGAATCCAAATTCCAATCGATATAGTTGTTCAATTCGACAAAAATAAGAGCCTACATTAAGACTTTCGCGGCTTATTGGCGTTAATACGATTCATGCGCTTTTGTTCTTCAAACTTGGCACGTTCCAGATTAACTCTATCAATATCTAAGTTTAACTTAGTCATTTTAAGATAATCATCAAGAGTACCACCATTAGATTCATCTTCACTAATGTAATCATTACCATTCTTATCTACTTGAAGCTTAGCATCAGTAATAATAATATTAGTAAGATTAGTATCAGCAGCAATAGCTTCCTTAGAATCGCGATCAAGTTGAGCTTGTTCAGCTTCAAATTTACGTTGAGCTTCTGCATTAGCAGCACGAGTTTGTTCAATCTCAGCATCCCACTTCTTCTGAATCTCTTCTTTTTGAAGTTCAAATTGACGTTGAGCTTCGGCAGCTTCTTTAATATATTTGCGTAAAGAAGCAACGTTATGATTACAAACAGCCTCAGCAGCTACATCATAATTTCCGTTTTGAGCAGCACCAAAAGCAATTTCCTCAAGCTTACGTACTTGTTCATTAAGTTCAGCAGAGTTACCAACAAAGATACCTAAATTAGAATTAACAAAGTCAGTACCATTTACACGAACTTGAACAATCTCATTGGTATTAGGATCTACATAAGAACCTTCATAGCCATCAATCCAAGCAATTTTAGCAGCATCAAGATTAGCCATCATATCACGAGAGCGGAAGCAATCAAAGATTTTAAGTGACCACACAGATCCCATTAGAGCCTGATTAAGTCCCATCTCAGTAACAGCTTTACCGGCACGAGCTTGAATATCTCCTGCGCGTTGATCGTTCATATTAGCAAGTTCATACGCTTCTTGCTTAATAGATTGCTTAATTTGATTAATAGTATTAAGATAATTAATCATTGTAGTATTAGCAATCTCTTTAATAGCTTGAAGTGATGCTTGTTGCTTAGCTATTTCACTATCATCAAATACAAGAGTACCATCTCGATTAGCTGCATCAAGACGCTCTTCCATAGTCATATCTTTAGTATCAGCTAAGAAACTTTCAGGTATCAATAGCCATGACCGGAATTTACTAATAGTACGTTCCTCAACTAAAGTATAAAGACGATAAAGAGCAAGATAAGGTAATAAACGATAAGGAATAGGTTTAGGATTATTAAGAAGCATTAAACGACTCAAACCATTATAAGGTAACTTACAATGATTAAGATTATTCACTTCTTCACGTTGAACAATAATAGGTTGAGCTTTAGTATATACACCCCAATCTTTATCACCAAAACGATAAGCTTCCCAACATTGAAGAACCCAAGTATATTCAATATCAATATCACCAAGAGTAGTATCTAAGACATAATCTTCATCAACAATCTTTTGCTCAATCTCACCATAAGCATTGGTATAAGTAAGAACACCACGCTTCATAGGAACCTTAAAAACACAATGACGAGCTTTGAGGACCCCGGTAGAGGGCAAGGAGTGGTACGGAGCAGCATTCTGCGCATCAATCGTAGGATTAAAAGCAATCTCACGAGAACGAAGCATAACAGGAGTAACTGTATATTCACCCGTACTTTCATGATTATGAATTATATCTTTAATGTAAGCAATATCTCTTTTAGAAAGAACTTCTTGATATTCACCAATTATATCATTGATGTTAATATCAAATTCTCGCATCCCATAATCATCATCTTCAACAAAAAGATTACCACTATCAATTCGATAATACTCAAGAGGAGAAATAATTTCAAAGATAACATCATTGTATCTTACATCACGATAAGAATAAACGCTTTCAGTACAGAACCAATAATAGAAAGCTTGAATATATTTCTCATTAGCTTTAATAAGGGAATTAAGAAGATCAAGAGTTTTCTGACCACGATCAGCTTCTTCATCAATCCAATCCTTAGCAGCTTGTTTCATAAAGTCTTCAGCAGATGGAAGATCTTTAGAAGGCTCACCGGTTTGAACACCGTTAGCATTCATGATGTTTATAAATTGCTGACGAAGAAGACCATCAAGAGCAACACGAAGATCAGCGTTACGTCTAGTGACAACATCAATATCAGCATTATAAACTTGGTAGTTATTATAGGTGTTAATGAACTCTCCTATATATTTCTCTTTAATAGGAGTAATAAAATCAACATCTCTAATCTTACCGGGCAAATCTTCTTTTCTACCATTAACGGAGTTGTAGGTCGCCATTACATACTTGTAAGTAGATTCATCTACAATCCCATTCGCAGCGTCAAGAAAGGCTTTAATATCTGCTTTATCATTATTAGAATGAGCAGTAGCAATAACCCAATCACACATAGCCTTAGTCCAAACAGCTCCACGCTTAGTAGCTTCCGAAGCAAAAACATCAGGCTTTTCTAAAGAATTAGGAATCTTAGAAGCATCCATTTAACGACGATTTAAACGATTTGCAATACGTCTGTCATTATTCTCTGTATTACCTTCAACAAGACGCTTAGTATTTAAAGAATCTGCAAGAAAGACATACATAGCAACAATAGCAGCACTAATATGGTCGAAGTTACCCTCAGCAGTAAATCTCTGACACTCTAGAAGCAATCGAACACTACTAATAGACTTAAGTCTACGAATAGGTTTACCATCAGCAGTATATGAAAGAGGTTCATAAATAAACTCCTTTAGCATACGAAGACCATTATATTTCTTATCACCATCACCAATTACAATACCATAATCATTATTGTTAGGATTAGTCAATTTACGAGTATTGGCATTGGTTGGGTCAAGCATTAAGTAACGTCTAAGTTTATATTTAATAAAGTTAGAAACAGTCTCACCAGTACCAGCTTCCGGACAACATTCAGCATTATACATAAGACACATACCCATAGTGACTATATCATTTTGCTCCATTGTGTCCAAACGTCCTATATATTCGCATACAAGCAGTTTTTGATTTGGATAGGGAGTAATAGTATTACTACGCATCCATACTTGTGCAGAATAAAGAGAATGTTTATCTGTTACATCTTTTTGAGCCTTATCTACCTTATACGCATCCACAACAGTAAAGTATAAATCTTTAGGAACTTCACCATTCACTAAGAACGGACGATAGTACATTCTAACGCAACCGTGAGTATCATCACGAGAACCATGCGGAACTTGATTAACAAACTCATGGAATCTACCTTTACCAAATATATCACGTTTAATACATTCAGCTTTTGGTATAAATTCAGCTTTATTAGAATTACCTAAATCATTAACGACAATCCAACCGTCTTGAAAAAATCTAGTAGCATTGTCATTGATTAAATCTGAAACGTGTAGATTAAGTTCAGGAGAAGCGAACATATTCTCTGTTGTATTAATGAACGCTTCGGCAGGAGTATTAGCACGCTGTGCTTTATAAATTATATGAGTTTCACTATCATTATTATGAAAGTGATTCTCTTTATCTTGTTTATCCCAAGCATAAGCAGTGAATATAATCGAATTACCACGTTCAACATAAGGTTCACAATCCCATACTTGTGGAAAGAAGAAACCACATACTTCATGACGTTTATTAATATCCCAAACGTTTTCCATGCAAAGCATCTTATTCATTTTGGGGTTATAAAAGGCTTTACTAAATGCAGCCCAGTTAGCACCTTTAGTACCACCCGTACCATAAACACGAATAGTACCAACAGATATAGCACCAGACTCTGTATTAGATAAAGTAACGTCAAGAGCTTTTTGGAGGTTAGGGCAATTGTGAAAAATAGTAAAATCTTCTAAAAGACATAGACTATCACCATCAACTTCAAAACCATAATATTCATCTTTACCAATAGATTCAATATCAAATCTACATTCAAGAGGATTTTTTTGTAAAGCTGTATATTCAGGACATTGTTTACGTTTAACTTTAGTTGGAATAATCCAACCTTTACTAAGAAGAAATATACGATAATAAGTACAACCATTAACAACTTTTGTTTTAACAGTAGTTTTAATACCTAAACTTCTAGCTATATAAACAATACCTGCTGTAACAGATTCAAGTTTTTGAATAATTTCAAAATTATGCTTTCTAGCATCATAATTACCATCAGTATCAATAATACCAGCTAGAAATTGCAAACGAGATTCTCTATCTGTACAAATATAATTTTTAGGTATAAATTTATTATCTTTTACACCCATAGCATCAAGAGCTTGTCTAAACCAATTTAAAGAACAATCTTTTTTAGTAAATGAAATTCGTTTAGCAAGTTTACTTGTACTATGATTATAAATATTACAAACTAAATTATTAGCGTTTGCAAATTCTTTCAAAGCATCTATAACCTCAATATCAGGATTTGTAAATCTAGCAGAATCTTTGTCGCCATCTCCTATCCATAATCCAAATATATAAGGGTCAATAAGGACATCTTTATGTTCAAATTCGATACCATTTACTTTTTCAAGAGCATAGCATTCACGCCATCTAGGATGTAAAGATAAAGTTTTAATATGATTTGGAGCTGTAATTAACTCTTCTCTAACTATATTACCATAAGCTTTGCGATATATAGTACGAATCGGATGTTTGCTATTAACAATATGTTCAATACCATTTTCAGGAATAACTTTATACATATTATCAATACCATGTGTTGTAGCTAAGACAGTTCTAGGTTTACTATCAGGTCCCATAAGAACATCTCCAGCAACAATATCTTCGACATTTTTAATTGAGCCATCAAACATAATAAAACGAGTACCTTTAGCCACGCACTTACCTGCTTCTTCAAAGTCAATCTCAATAGCTTTCTTACCTACAGCAGCGGATTCATTTTTACCACAAGCAACGCTATAAAGATTAGACATCCAACCAAAATTTTTAAGACCTTTAGTAGATACACGATAACCTAGAAGTATATCATCAATAGCCTCAGAAATATAACCACGACGCCAAAATGTATGTTCCTCAAAATGGTCAAGACATTTCTTAGCCATAAATGTAGTAGCACCTTTATCTGTAAGATAAGCTAATTGGTCAGCAGCAAGAGTCACTGTAACATTTGGAAATAAATTAATTGTATTTGCAGCTTGACTACCACGTTTATATGAGAAACCTTTACGACGAGCTTTAGCCTTAGTAAGATGAAACTTATTATTAGCTATAAATTCATCTATTTTAAAGTTCCAATAATCACCATCCCAATAACGAGGAAAACCCATAACAGTTTCAACGTATTCAGCACCTTCACGTTTAAGTCTTGCACGTTCTTTATCATTAGGTGTACGTTCAATACGACCATAATTAAGATAAGTATAATGTGCACCGGTTATACGTAAAGGTTGAAGTAAACTTTCACGTTCCTCATCAGTAGTATTAACATCAAAGAACTTAGGAATATCTTTATAATAAAGTTTAGCTTTAATAAAAACACCTTTCTTACGACGAGATGTTTCTCTTTGCCAAAATGATTCATAAGCCGGAGTACTAGGGTCATAATCACAATACGTACCATATTCATCAAAAGTATCAGCAGCTTTAGAAAGTCTTTCTATATTAATAACAATAAAATCAATATTCATAAGAATACCACCAGAGTTACCAATAAGAAAATCATTATCCGGGTCATATAAAGGTTTATTAGTAATATAACTAATACCCTCAGACGCTTTCGGATATTTACTTTTATCTTCACAGAGATAATCTATAAAAGGAATATCTCCACGTTTATAGCCCCATTTATTCTCAGGAGCAGCATTGATGCCATCACAACTATTTTTCCAATAAGCATGAATAAACATAAAGTTATCAATAGCATCTTGTGAAAACTCATATTTACTATTCATAGCTTAATCAATCATATCTATTCCACCACCAACACCATTATCTATATTGTTATGCACATCCATTGAAGCAGCAAGCTCTTTACCTCCACGAACAATAGTTTTCTTGAGTTTAGACTTAACGTAATTATCTTCTGCTTCTTTAAGCTCAGCAATAAGTTTAGGTAAGTCTTTACCCATCTTCGTAATCTCACGCATATAACCGAGCATACCACCAATCTCTTCTTTAGTAAAAGAGTCTTTCTTTAGGTCATTACGAAGATTCTTATTCATAACTGCCATAAGATCTTTACCAGCTTGAAGAGCATTAACAGTTTCAAAGAACATCTGTCCAACATAATTGATATTATGCTCAACAAGCCAATTGATAGCTTCAATCATATCTTTAGTTGGTCTAAAGTCTGAATTAAGTTGAGCAACTTCAATAGCATAATCAAAAGCCTTTTGATCTTTTAAACCATTACGATGAATATAACCGTCTTCATCAGCATAACAATCAATAAACTTAAATATCTTATACATAAGTTCTCTATCATTATGCCAATCATTATAAATAGTAGCAAGAATAGGAACTTTAAGAATTTGCTCTACATTCAGAATAAGTTTAGAGCCTTCAACTAACCATACGTGTAATGCCATAACCAATAATTTTATCTGTTTTATTACGAGCAACAAAAAAGCCCGTACCAACTTAATGATACGGGCAAATATAAGAATTACTTCTTAAATACAAAATACAATAATAATAAAATAAAATCTTTATAATAACTATTACTTTACCATATATTATTAGTAACTAAATTAATAGTTTCAGTTCCCACCATCGATACAATAATATATTCCTCTTTATCATCAGCACTACTATAAACATCACAGTTGACACTTAATGCTTTATTACTGGAACTTTAATTAGGAGTAATAGTTACAAATGATTTTTTCATATTTATTTGATTTTATATTTTAACTACCATGATAAACAGCTTTCCAAATAAAATTAAAAAATTCAATTTTTTTATTATTTGTAAGCATAATAGCAATATTTGGTCTATTGTTTAATGCAGAATTAATATTAATAATTTCAGTATTACCGATAGTAATTCCACCAGCAATATTCAAATCAAATACATTTTTACCTAATTCGCTATAAACATCAACAGTTAAGTCTTTTTTAGGAGTATATATTGCCTTTCCATTTATACTTTCTAAAAAGGCAACAACTTTTTCACCTTTATAATGAGAAGGTATTTCTGCATTAACTTTAATCCGTAAAAATGAAGCAAGATATCCATTAAACCTACCTATTTCTTGAATAGGTGTGGGAAATATAAATCTTCCCATTTGAGGGCTAGTCATTGATACTCTAATATCTGTACTCATACCAAAACTTCCAATAGTTACTAAAGTTCCATTAGAAGAATATACACCACCTGCAATTTCTATACTTCCAAGATTTGAGGCTTTTTGAGTAATATTTATTGTTTTATTAACCCCCCCCCCCAGATACAGTTAAAATAGTAGATCTTTCATTTCCACTATTTTGTTTACAAACAACATCAAAAGAACCATTATTAGTTCCAGAATCATTTGCAACTTCAACAAAATCTTTATTCATATCTTTAGTTTTACTTATTTATCAATAAAAGTTTCAAATTGTTTCATAAATAAATTAATTTGAGTAGCATAAGCATCTACAACATATTCAATATCATTCGCATAATCTTCATTAGCTTGAAAGAATAAACAGTGAACATACTCATGCCAAAATGTTTGAGTTCTTATAGAACTAGGAATATCTTTACTTCTGTCTCTAAGTATAATATAAACTAAACCTAGAACATGATCAGAAACTCCATATTGTATCCCTTGAGTAGATTGATAAGAAACTTCAGTCATATTATAGACTTTATAGATAACTGAACCAACCTTAAAACTCTTAGGATAATCAGTATTATATTCCCAATCAAAAGTAGAATCATCCCACCAATGAGTAAATAAGAAACTCAAATGAGCCATTGCAATATCATCAAGATGAGCTTTTTTGCCATTAGGAAACTCAGCATTTAAATTAAGCTCATAAGCAACAATAATAAAGAATGCTCTAACAAGTTCTCTAAGAGATGCAGTTGAATCTAAATCATCATTGATTTGTATGATACGTTTATCAAAATCAATTTCGGTTGTTTTGACATTAGCGTGTTTAGCTATATAATCAAAAGAACCAATCTTAAAACTGACAGATGTTACTTTCTCATTTAAATCAGTAGAAAGAAAAGGATTAAGAAAAACTGTTTTCATATTAGAATCAATAAAGTTAGAAATACAACATTAAGACCAATAGAAACACCACCGATCTTAGCCCACTTAGCAGAACGACGCATATACTTCTTAAGATCTTTAATCATATCTTTATTACTTTTTTCTAGTTCAACAATAGATTGCTTATAAACGTTCGCTTGATTCATAAGAGTATAAAGAGTATGTTTCAAACCATCAATAAGAGTATCTTGCTTAACAATAATGCTCTTTAAAGATTTGCATAAAGCTGCATCATATTCACCTTGTTTAAGAAGAATTGCAATTTTACGATTATCTTCAAGAGTATATGTAATAACAGTATCTTTAGAGACTTTCAATTCTCTGCCGTATATATCGAGCGATGCTATCATCAGAAACAACATAAACATCAGAGAAGTTCTTAATATCTGTTTCATATTTAATTATAGTTTTATTTGTATTAGCTTTGAGACTATCTATAAGACGTTCTTGTTTTATAGCATAATTCTCCAAAGCAGAAATAACCCTACCAAGAGAATCCAAAGTATGATAAGGAATATCAGTTGTCGGTATTCGTTCTTCTTCATTACATTGAATAATATTAGTAAGACATAGAGCCAAAAAAAGGAGTGCTATTAACACTCCCTTAAAATCTATCTTCATAACTCGAACTCTTTAATGTTAGTAAGAGTATAAGTAAAAGAATTACCATATAAATCTTTAGCCTTATTCACAAGCGGCATAAATTTGTCTTCAAAATCTCTAACAGATTCAAAGACTTGACAACCGGCAGAATAAAGACCGATAGTACGAATAATTTTCCACTTAGAAGCACGATGTATATTAATACCAGCCATCTCGTAACTAATACGACCAGATAAATCAAGTTTATTATCTCGGTTATTATCACGATAAAGTGGAAGAGGTTTAACTTGAACAAGCGCAGGATAATCACTTTTGTGCTTTCCAACTTTAAATGCACCTCTGAATTGACCTTCTTTTAGAATAGCACAACCTTTAGAATTTATAGGTTTAATCAAATTCAAATCAGAAGGATCAGTAGTTATTGAAAACCAATCATAAGTCCATTTACCATTCATCTTAGGATTAGCATCATTAGCTTTGTAGAATACGAGAAGAAGATCATTAAATGTACCTGTATCAGCAGTGTTACATCTAATACCCCAAATGTTCAGATTGTAGTTACCTTTATCAAAGATAGCAAAATCATGAACTTTAGCAATCTTACGAAGAACGTCAATATTAGTCTTAGCTATAACGTCATCATAAGTAATTAAAGCATTCGTTAATTCACTCATAGTTTACTTGATATTATAATTAAACAAATTGGTATTTGCTTTACGTTCTTTATTTAATTGAGCAAGTCTATAATCACAAATGGCTTTAACCTCAGCTTTAAGGTATTTAATATCAACAAAAGTAACAACCTCTTCATGTGGCATATCATCAGGAATCAAAGGATTCTCAATAGTCCTAATATGACAAAGCATATTACCAAGGCATTTAAAACCCCATTGTTCAATCAGATAATCATACATACTTAATTGAAGAGAATAATGAATACCAGTAGAATCCTGTAAATGATTTATAGGAAACAACATAGTTTCATTAGTAACAATGTACTTATCTAAGTCAATAGTACCATCTGCTTTCTTAGCCCAATATCCACCTTCAAATCGAATAGGTGCTTTATTAGTTTTCCAATCAAGAATAAAGAACTCATCACCTTTAACGAATAGAATATCAACAAGACCTGAAATCAAATACTCTGGATGATAAACACCAATCTCAGCATAGATCTCAAATCCCATAGAAGTCATATCCTTAATAAACTCGTAAATTTGAGGATACCTATCAGCAATACCAACAACTCGAAAATAATCGAGATCAAGTCTGCCATAACTATGAGTTCTTATAATATCATCTACTGTATAAATACGACCATCAATAAAACCATTCGCATTTAAATAGTAGTTGTTACATCTTTTCACGCATTGTTCTAGGAAATTATGCTTTTCAGTTCCCTTAGCACAAGCCTTTTCAGTTTCAATCTTCCATTCAGCAAGAATCTGTTTAACAGTCTTACCTCTATATCGAATATATTTACTATAATTTTTATGAGTAGGAGGAACAGGACGACTACCAATATTAGCACAAGCTTCAGCAATAGCTTTCCAATCCTTTTGTTCTACAAACTTACCAATAATAGTAGTAGTAGATATATACTCTCTATCAAGAGCGTCAGTATATTTATGCTTTTCCTCGTCGAAGAAGATCGGCAAGTCTCTGGGTATAATCTGCGTCATAAGCTGCTTTATCAGTAAGTTTAAGGAATAGCTTCTTTCGTAATCGTTCATAGAACGCTTTGTGACGTTCTTTCATATATTCATGTGGTAAAGAAGTCATCTTATTAAAATCAAAACCACATTCAGCATAAATATCGTAAGTTTCAGGATGAATCCAATGTTTACCAAAGGAAGGTATTTCAATCTCTCTATCCACACGTTGCATTGCAGTAAGAATAGACATCCACTGACTATCTGCAATATCATTTAGAAAACGTTCAAAATCTTCTTTATTATGAATAAATGTAAGAAAGTCTCTACACCAAATCTGTTCGGGAGTATAACGTTCAATAAAATGACGACCTTTTTTGGTCTTATAATACATCTTAGTAGGTTCCTTTCTTTTACGATCTACAACTGCAACCATTCTCTCATAAAGTCTCGTGACTTGAAGAGGAAATAACCTAGCACCTTTAGCCATAACAGAATTGGATTAATAAATCACACCACCAATTTGATTAAGAGAAATAAGATTACATTCCCAAAATTCAACTTTACCATCTTCACCAACAATAAGCTTACTACGATCTTTAAGACCAGGACGATTTTCGACAACTCTAAAATTATCATCACCACCAAGAACATCAATAAGCTTTTTGTCAAGATTTTTAATCTTATGACTTAGAGGTACACCTTTGCCACCATAAGACATATCAAGAACAACTTCACGACCAAGCATATCCGGTAGGACATTGTCAGGAATAGCAATACAATAAGTAGCTTTAGGAACTTCTCTATCGACTTTCATAACATCAGTTACTTCAAGCGGAGACATCTTATATTGATTTGCAATAATAACTCGACCTTCGCCAACTTTAATATTACAAAGAGAATTCGGCGCAACACAAGCTGTTTTAAGATTATTTTTATCAGCTCTAATAGCTTCGATTTTAGTTTGAATTGAATCCATAGTTTAAATAATTTACTTTATAAGATAATCAATGTTAATAGGCACAATCTCATAACCTCTACAAAGACCTGCGTCAGTATAAAAGGTAATATTATACAACATTAACGTAGCACTAACTGTAACAGTGTACATAGTAGTAGGTTTAAAAGGAGGACGGTCTTCAAAAAGGCAAATGACAAAAACGGAAAACCTTTATCCAACACGTCCTCAATGTGAAACAAAGTATAAAATGAGAGTAACAGAATTACCATTAATAATAGTGGGAGTACCAACAATAGCAGCGATGTCTTCAGTTACAGCAGTAGTCAGTACTCCCGACCTCAATATGAGTAAAAATCCACTCACAAAGATATGAATAAATTGGATATTACAAGGGATTGCTCAAATATCTTTTTCTAAACCTTATATTTTTCTGTTTCAAAGGTAGTATTCAATAGAAATCTCAATAGTACTAGCATCTTCACCCAGATTTGCAGTCACGCACGCAGTGCCTTGTTCTTCTGAATGCTTCGAATCAATACGCAAAAACATTCGCAGTATTACCACATTCATACCTTTGTCTATATATACGCACGCACGTGTGCGCTATGCAGAGCTTTGCGATATATATAAGGATATATATAAAGATTACCAAAGGTAATATCAATGACAATATTACTACTTCAAATTCGTTCGTCCGTAATAGGTATTTTAATTATATTCAAATAAACCTCTTATCACCCTCCAATACTCACCTACTCATATCCCCTCTTATTACCCCCTATAGTCCCCCTCTTTTCTCCCCTTTTCTCTCCCTCTCTTTTCCTCCCTCTTTTCTCCTTTACAAAGCACCCCGAAGCTACTTAAAGTAGCTTTAAATATAATAGTATTATCTTTAGTAAGTATATGCCCTTCTAAGTTCCTTTAAGTATCTTTAGTAATACTTAGAGTAACATTAAGTAAACTTAGAGTATATATAGGAGTTCCACCCCGCTCAATGCAAAATGTAACAAAGCTACGAAAAGCATCTGTAATACTTAGAGTAACAATAGTATCTTGAATAGCTTTGCAACTACCAACTCTCGGAGCTTTGTAACAATCAGCAGACCCCAGTAGGGAAGAAGGACTGGTCACGCGCGGAACGTCTGCATTATCACCCGTATTATCAGAGTTAGTATAAGCATCTTCAATGTATTTTGAATAAGCATGAGTAAGATTCATAAGTTTTGCAGTGGTAGAAGTATCTTTAGTAATATTAGAATAACTATGAGTAATAACAAGGTGTTGCTCCCTTCCACACCTATTTCCCTACTGGGAATTACAAAGCTCATCAAAGCTATCATAAATACCGGTAGTATTAATACTATTACTATTTAGAGTAACTCTGATATTACTTGTAATATTATCTGTAATAGAATCAATGTTACCACATTTCGGCTTACATTTTTGGCAAATTATATACTGAATTTTGGTGATGCTTGTGCTGATTGTATTAATGTTACTCTAATTAATCTTAAAGCTAATGCAGATTATATTGAGTATGCTTTTAGTATTACTCAAATTACTTTGAATATTAGCAAGACTTCTTATTCGATTTACATTGCAAATTCTAATACTCGAATTTGTACACAGAATAATTTAAGTGCTTATTCTAATTCTTTTAATATTGCAATTACTCAAGAAACTTTGAATATAAGCGGGGCAGGGCTTTCTATTTTTTCTATGGCTCTTATTGTACATAGGTATTTTAGTTAGTCTTCTATTGCAAATTCTAAGACAATTTTTATTACTATTACTATTCGATTTTCTATTGGCTTTAATAGCACTGTTGCTCATTTATAGGTCTGGTGTAAAAGTTTGTGTATGGGAACTTATTTTATTGCAATTTATTGCGGATATTCTCTGGATTTTATTATTGGTTACTTTAAGACTTTTAGTAATGCAATTTTTAATTTTGATTCTTATGGAATTTCTATTGATTTTAGTGACGATAATTCTAAGACTTCTATTAGCTCTATTGCATGGTTTATTCTCATGATTCTTTTATTGCAAATTCTAAAACATTTTCTATTGTTATTACAATTATTAATTCTAAAACTTTTAGTGACTCTGTTGCTTGGTTTTATATCGATTGTGAGAGTCTATTTACGGGGACCTCCTTATACGACAGCACCCCCTTATAATGCTTGGGGGAATGCCCCCCGTCGATGATTCATGAGGAATGATTTTCCGAATTGGAACTGCAATTTTCCATAGAGATGTTGCAGTTACAATTTCTATTACCTCACGACTATCTCCGCTTGATAGCATGGATTTAATTAAAATAAATATTAATTTTGAACCTCACGATGCTAAGGTGAATCGTATCTATCTTATGAATACAATGATTAATGCCCCTGAAGTTAAGAAGATGAGTGCAATTGTGTTGAATGCAATTGCTGTTCTTAAAGACACTGAGGATTATCAAGATCGTTATCTGATTGATTGCAATGATCTAGAAGGTAATACTATTGAACGCTTGTTCATTGGTAAGAAGATCTTTGATAAAATTGATGGTCTTGTTGGTAAGATTATTGATGTAGTCTATAAAGATTGCATAGCTGATGTTACTCAGTATATTGATGATGAAGACATCAATGAAGAAGTGAAGTTTCACACGACTACACACAAGCAAGTGGTTGATGTTGTTAAGACTAATGATATTAACTTGTTGATTGCTTGTGCTAAGCATGGTATTAAGGATATGTATAATGAATTAAAAGAGTTAAACAAATGAGAGTATTAAAGACGTTAGTGAAGTGCATCATCATATTGGTGGTGCTCTTCTTGTTATCAGCTGCTGAGAGTTTAGCTGATTGGTTTGCATCTAATATTAATGGTGAAGTGTTCATTGGATTTCTATTAGGAGTTGTAATTGCAATTACTATTGCATCTATTATTAAACCTGATAAATTCAATTAAGCTATGAGTGATTACTATGAAGTTAATGGTGAAGATTCTATTGAAATTAATCCTTTTATTGAGGCATTATTAGATGAATTAGAATCTTAATGTGTTAAGAGTAGTGCTATTAGTGCTACTCTTATTTTTTTAAGACCCTACAAACTCCGTCTAATCAACACGACTAAACCCCTTATTGTAATTGGCGGTCGTAGTGATCGTCCTAGAAATTCTAATACTTAAAATTATGGCAGACGAATTAAAGAATCCAGTGAGACGTTCAGTTATCGGTGAAATTATCTCTATTAAAGAGATTAACAAAGACGACTTTAAAGAAGGTAAATTTCGGCATGATTGTAAGATTGTTCGTGTTGATCCTTTGAATGGTGCTCCACTTGTTGATGTTTACATCACTAATGATCAGTATGACAAATACGGTCTTAGTACGATTGTATTCGCAGGTAATGTTGTGAACTTTAGCATTGATGAGAACATCGCAGGTGAGACCGGTTATATTGATCCTGATACCGAAGAATGGACGTATCACGAAAAGACATTCAACAGCTTTGCAGGTGCTGACAATGTTGGTAGCTTAGGTCTTATCGGTGTATTCGGTAAACTTGGTGTTGGTGCAGATATTGTTTCTGGCTTCATCAAGAACATCGAGACAGCTCGTAAGCAACGTGAAGCTGTTGCTAAGCCTAAAGCAGTTGAAGCTGTTGCTACTGAACAAGCAGAAGAAGCTGCGTAAATTCCGTGAGGTAGTGCTGAGTATACTCTCAGTGCTGCCTCTTCTTTTTGTTACTTAATTAATCCGACTAATGATCATGAAATTACACGTTATTTATAAAGGTCAAACTGTTGATATTTCTTATGATTTGCTTTGTATCAATACTGATGAAGTGAACATACGATTCTCTAATTCAAATGCACAGAGTTGTAAATTTTTAACACAATATCTTGAAGCTAATCGTCTTGATTACGTTCTTAAAGATAGAGAAGACTATAAGGAAGTTGTCACACTTCCGGATATATTTGCACTTACTCTAAGTACAAAAGGTACATATCGTTCTCCAGTTGTTAAAGATAATCTCTATGATGCTATTATTAAACGCAGTAATGACATTGAGTTAGCTCATAATTTTATTAGAGAATTTAATCGTAATGTTAAGGAAATTGATGCTAAGCTTGCTGATATGCAAGATGATTTAAGTAAATCTGAATATGCTCGAAGCATTGATAATATTACTAAAGAAATACTTGAATTTAAACGCTGTAAACAGCTTGAAGCCTTAGCATTAGCAGAAGAACATCTTGATGTTTCACGTGAAACAATGCCGACAGTTGAGACGCTGGAAGTGGCTTACGAAGTATCGACGTTGTTCAAACTTGAAGACTTTGCGAAGCTTCTATATATTTACAGGTATTTGGAAGATCAATCGAAATTGTCTAAGAAATATCAGAAGGTATATGAGGTATTAGACAGATTAGAGAAGTATATGTACCCGGAATATGTTAAAGAAGTTGAAGCATTAGGACAGAATTTATTTGCTGAATTGCAAGAGAAAGCTGCGAAGTGGGCAGAGAATGAACCGAATATTAGTGAGTGGATACGGGAGAAATGTAGACAGTTTGGATTTGAGGTTGAGAGTGAGGATGAGGAGTAGAAATGGCGTTTGTAGCAGCATCTCCACAACCATTCGTAACAGCGTCTTCAAAAACGTCTTCAAAAATCGCGATGCGACTTCTAAGTATTGCAAATTAAATTCAGAGTGTTTCACGCCGAGAACATAAAGACGTAGAAAGTTTTAAATTTGCCGTAAAAAAGATGCAATTAAAAGCTTTGAATTTATATGCAGAATATCAGTAGTAACTGCAAATTAAAATCAAAGTGTTGCAAGCCGTAAACCAAAAACAATAAAAAGTTTTGAATTAGCATTAGAATGTATGCAATTAAAATCTGCAAAGTATTAGCACTATTTGCAAATTAAATGCAAAATGCTAAATTCAAAGCAATGCAATATGCAAAGAATTTTGAATTAGAATTAGAAAAGATGTACTTGGATGCTTCGAATTTATATGCGAAGTACTAGAAGTAATTGCAGAATACTCTAAAATGCGAATCTGAATCTTTAAAGAATTTAGAGTAAGCATTAGAATATATACAGTTGAAAGACTCAAAGCGTTAGCACTAGATTCAGAATTAATTCAAATACTCACAAGCCTCAACCTTGAATATCAGAATTATTTGAATTAGAATCAGAATGAGTATTCGCAAAACTCTTAATATTTGCAATTGTATCAATGTTATATTCAGTATAATTAATGCAGAATAAAACAATTTGAATACAATTAAGAGTATTGAGTATAGAGTATGCAGTATTCAGTGTGCTATTAAATGCTTTAGAAATATTCACAGAAATATCCGCAATAAATCCTAAGCATATTCAAAACAATTTGCATTAACATTCCGAATATCAAAATGCTTTGAATTAGTATCAATATAATTTGAAGTAAACTTAGATATTTTTAGATTAATTATTTGAGTTTTATAACTAATACTATTTCTCATTAAATTTGTAGTATTAGTTTCATTTAAAACATTAAGCGTATGGTAGTATATATTAAAGATCGAGTGACAAATGAAGTTATAGCAGTAACTTATGATGTATTCGTAGTATATGGAAACGAATTAATATTCAATAAACAGAAAGCAGCAAAAACAATTGCAAATAGTTTAAGTGATTCAATATTATTCTTAGTACATAGAGAAGCAAAGCACTTTATTTCATATTCAGCAGAAATTGATCAATCAATTGTAACATTAAATAAGAATTTAATTGCAGTTGCAATGGACAGTGGAAACAAAGCGTATGAGATAAATCACTTAGAGTATAAAAACCAATTAGAACAATGGAAACATGACATCGAGAACTCTAAGAATAGTTGTAACTGATATTGAAGCAGAATGGTTAGTTCCAGTAACAGCATCAATATCATGGGTAGATTACCAATTAGTTCTTAAATTAACATCGTCACGAACAAGACACGGAGTACAAGGGTTTCTTAGAAGAAACAACATACCTGTAACAGAATTCGTAGATGAAAAAGAATTAATAGTAGATCCAAGAGAATTACAAGAAGTATCCATAAAAGAATCCAATATAACAACAAAGGAGCTTTTAGAGAGACTGAATGACGATGAGTATTAATCTTAATATTATCAATAATGATTATAAGATTAACTGTAGTATGTACGAGGTATAATGTGACAATGGAAATATTGTGTCACAAAGATACCGAATGTATAGTATCAGATGAAACAATAGAAACATCAGATAAAGTAAGAAATAAAATCAAAGATTTTTGTAAATTCGCAAGAATAAGTGTAAAAGAATATCCAATTATTCATAAACTTGTAATATCAAGAGAATCAAAAAAGGTATTCGCAAAGACTTTTAATAATCAGTAGAGCTTTCCAATCCCCAATAGGGAACAAGGACTGGAAGGAGCAGCATTCAGCATCCCTATAGTAATAACTTTAGAATGGAAGATTATTTTACAACAGAAGAAATAATAGGAGCATTAGTATTTATATTTTTAGCAATTGTACCTCCATTAATATTGGAGTATCGAGAGAAACATCGTAAGTAATATTAATATTAATATTTAATAATTATGGCATTTATAGGATTTTTAGCTGTAGTATTAATATTATTTCTATTATTCCGTTTATATATATACAATCTCGAATCAGAAGAACGTAAAAAGAAATATGAGAAGAAGCCTATAAAAATTAATGAGGAATCTCATGTTCAATTTCATTATTTTGATGAAGAGGATAATTGTATAGAAGATTATGAAGAATATACGAATCGTATGCAAGAAATATGGGGATATGATCCGTATAATGTTGAACCAACAGAAAGTTATTGTGAAAGAGCAATACATATAGAATAATATTAAATCGCATTACCACTATGAGAAAGAAACTTCTCACAACTAAAGAAATTAAAAGATATATCAAGACACATGATACGATAGAAGAAATATTGTATTGTTTAGTGTTTTTCTTAGTACCATTTGTATTTTACTTAGCAGCACATTTCAAATACTTATTTGACTATGTGGATGATGAGGAACTTCAAGTGTACTTAGAAGCTGAAAAGAGATATTCAGCAGCAACAAGAATATGGTTATTGGCAATAATAGCAATACTCTTAGTAATACTGATAGTAAAGATTTGACCGCCATATATTGAGAATGAGCCTTTGTTTAATGGAGATGACCTCTCGGTTGTCTCCATATAATTAAGGTCACAGAAAGCAAATTCAAACGTTTTAAATGGCATTTTCAAGTCTGACTTCCAGTATGATAAAATCGGTTATAAATAAAAGTAAACGCAAAATTTTATGTTTGTAATAGTAGCATCAAGTGCAAAATCAGATATTGAATCAAAGGAATGTGTATGCTTAGCAAAAGTAGACAAAATAGAAACATACTTTGATAAAACACGAGTTACATTCGCATCATTGGACGCAAAGAATGATGCAGAATATGAATTAGAAGGAGCAGATGTAAACTATGAATTTGTGACTTCATTAACATTAGAATTTAAACAAACACAAATAATCGCAATAATGCCTTAAAAGATGTATATACAAATAAAATCAAAATCATGTACAACATCAGTAATTGCTGTTGTATCTGTGAAAGAAAAAGATCTCAATGAGATAGAAATAAAATTCAAAGATAAAGAAGCATTAAAATTAGCAAGACTAAACTTATCTAACGTAGGTTTAACTGTATCCGAACGTGCGTTTAGAAGAATGAGAATAAAAGGATACAAACAGTTATTAATTAAATAAATTGTAATTATGGAAGTACAAGTAGCACAAGTGAACAAAGCAACCATTAAAGATGTTATTAGTATTCGTAGTAATGATGCTAATAGCGCAATAGTTGTATTTAAAGATGCAGCAGCATTTAATACAGCTAAAAAGATATTATCATCAGCTAAGATGAAGTTTACACCATTACACGTAACACCGATGTTGTATCTACCACAGGGTACTGCATTGCTTGTAACAGTATGAGTATATGGAATATTCTAAAAAATTTCTATCTCAATTTAAAGTAGATGCAACAAACTATACGTATGTGCCAGTTGATAATCAACCACACGTAGTGCCACTTATAAGAAAAGGTACAACAAAAAAGTTTGAAGCATTGGTATATGCAGAAGAATCATCTTTACGAGCATTCCAATGTGCAGCAATACAATGTGATTTAAAGTTATTACAAGACTGTCAAGGGTGTCGATGTTTGCCGGGTGGACGTAAAGATGGAAAAGCCGTAGTATTTAAAATAGAATACATTTATCAAGTGCATGAACAGTGAGATATTTAAACCTAGCTTGCTTCCAGATAAGGACAAGACCGAGTTTGTAAAGCAAGTGCAGCAAGAGTACAAGCACATAGGTTCAATAAAATATAGACCGGGTTCAACATTATGGCAATTTAACACAGAAACGGGAGAATTAAAACCCGCAAAAGTAACAGTTAAAGAGCAATTAATATGGACGTCTAAAGATGATTGTACTAAGAAGACACGTAGCGTCATTTACGAGGACAAATGCGTTTACATGTGGGCGTTAAATAGAAAGAACGCTGAAAAGAAGATCCTCAGAGTTATTAATAATGTAATTAGAAAAAGACAAGAGAATAAATGATTGTACATTTTATTATTTTATGGTTTACAGTAGCATTACTAATTGTATTAGTTATGTTTTTAGTGGATTCAATAGGTTATATGTATTATCACCGAATGAAAATGGTTTGGTACGTTCAAATGATGATAGCATTAGTGTTATCATTATTCATTTTAGGTGGAATAGTATTAATTGCATTCGCACTTGAATCATTTTGTTCGGTTGTAGGTCTATTACAAGACGCATCTGTAGCTGCATTATCACCGAGATAAGTGTTTGATTATTAGGTTAAGTCAAAATTAATGCTTATCTTTGTAGGCTTTATGATGTTTGAGTTTCAAACGTAGTTATTAATCTATTTATTAATCTTTCTTATTATATGGCGAAAAAGGAAAATCTAAAGACATTTATTATTCAACAAAGTGATATTGATAAGGCTATTAATTATCACTTAGATAAAGGCGGTAAAGATCATAGACATCTTGCTGATTGTTTAGAACGTGAAATGTTTTATAGTTATTGCTGGGAAACTATTCATCGTTCTGTTCGTCCGTGGGATGGCTTTCGAAAGATATTGAATACTGTTGTTGATAGTTTGTTTTGTGATATGCCTTCAATTACAATTAAAACAATTGCAATTGACGGTGCTATTACATTCCGAACTGCTCAATATAATGGTGTGAGATAATGAGTGGTGAATGCAGTAATTGCGAATCTAGGCAGCGTAGAGGTAATGACCCTCGTTGTCTAGTTTGTATTTATTTCAATCCTGCAATATTTAATAAAGGTTTTACTAATGTTAAATCACAGCATTTTATTACTAAAGTTGAGAAAGCAATTGAAGATGCTAAAGTCTTCAGAGATAAAGCTAAGATTGCTGATTTACGACTTAAAGTTAAAGATGTTGATGAAGTTCTTAATTCAAATGATAATTCTCGTACATTTCAAGAGATATTTGATGATAAGAAAGAGTATTGGCAAAAACTCGGACTTGATATTGCAAATATATGTGGATTTGAAGATGCACATAAAGAAGTTTCTGAAATTCATGAAAGTGATAAAGGTAATTTCTATTTTACATTTCCATGTTCTATGAAACTTAGAAATAAATATGTTCGTATTTATGGAACTGATATTTCGACGAGAGCTGCTATTGAAAAGATGTACCCTGATACTGATTATATTCAATATGATTCTGTAGAATGGAATACTCCTAATAAATATACTCGTCGTAAACCTTGTGATTGTTATACAGAATGGATATAGAAAAAGCTTTTGAAGTTATTCAGAATAATCTTATTGTTACTAGAGAACGTGAGAATTGTATGACTAATAATTGTCCTTGCTGTGGTGAACATAAATTTAGTACCAATATTAAAAGTACAGTTAATAGCTGCTTAAATTGTGGTTATACAGTTATGCTTAATAAAGGTCATATTGAGAGATTTAAAGGACAAGGTGTATTTGTATTATCTCGTGGCGATAAAGGTGGTATCTTTTCAATTGTTGAAGGTGGATGGGAAGCCGCAATTGAAACACTACCTAAAGCTGTTGCAGATGCTTTTGGTTGTACAATTAATGAACTTGATTATTGTATTCTTCATTCTGTTAAAGATGATAAAGTAGTTACTATTGATTTTAAAGGTATGCTCTAAGCTCCGCCCCATTCCAGTCCTATCTCCCTACTGGGGTCTGGAAATGCTACATGGAGTGATGCTAATACTAAAGTATATATTATGACTGAAATAGACTTTGTTGTTGGTGATAGAGTTGTTACCTCTAGGGGAATCTATGGTACTATTGTATCTATTGATGAGAGTGCTAATACTTCTCAAGTTAATATTGGTAGCAAAACTGTCACTCTGTATAATAATCAGTTATGGTCGGTTAAGAATCGAATTTCTGTTGTTTGTTATTATACAGATGGTTATGAAAATTATAATAGACTTGTTACACTTCCTAAACAGTTTAAACTATATGACTTTACTAAACCATTAGATAATGAATTGTTGGATTATTGTAAAAAGGCTATTACTAAAAGTGTTAAAGGTATTTTTACGATTACGAAAATTGAAATTTAAATATGAAAGCAAATCTTACTTATTCTCTTATCTCTGCTGATTTAAAGCAAGGGATGTATTTGTTGGTCAATGATCATCTTGGTTATGTTAGCCGTATGAATGGCGATGAAGCGATTATTTCGTTTTATTTCGAAGACGGTAAAGTCATTAAGCTTGCTAAGCAAACTATGACTCGTGAAGATGCTATTCGTACTTATGGCGAATCTGTAATCAAGTTGATTGCAATTGTTGATGGGAATCCTATTTCCATTAATCATCAGAATTATAAGAAGATTTTTACTCCTATGCTTACATTTGCTAAAGGTGCAGAAGAATCTTATATTGGTGAATTTATTCGTACTAAAGAAGGTCGTAATCCTCTATACGGTGAAGTATCTCCGGTTTATTCTATGCTTAAAAGTGGTGATACTGTCACTATTACAAGTCTTGAAGTTGTTGACCGTTACAGTTTGTATGATTCTACCAAAAGACTTGTTAAAGTTAAAGAAAAGAAATCCGGTTCTAAGTTCTTAGTTACTCGTATTGATGATGAGAAAGAAGAACTTCTTGTTAATCGTAACGATGTAACTCTTGGTGAAAAAGATAAATATGATTTATTTAATGTTATGAATTTTGATGCGTTAAAGAATCTTGTTGCAAGTGGTGAAGCAAAGACTGTTGAAGCTAAAGGTAAAACAAAATCTGAAGCTAATTCTAATGGTAATGCTTTTTATCGTTTGCATAAGAGCAAATGGAAAGCTACTTATAGTAAACTTGAAGGTCAAGATCATTATCAGTGGCTTGCTGTTCGTGAAGAAGATGAAGCAAACAATGAAGCTAAACTCGTTGTTCCTATCTCTGTTCCTATTACAAACATTCCGAAACATCAATTTAGTGGTTTCGATAATGAGTATTGGATTCCGGGTACAATTCGTGAAATGAATCAAGCTAAGGCTGATCTCAAGAATTTTGTTCCTTTTAGAGAAGGTCTTCCTATTTTTGGTAAACTTACTACTACTGTTCTCAATGGTAAGGAGTTTACTTACTTTCTTCTTGATAACATTAAACAAGAATCTGTTAATCACTACATCTTTAAGCATCGGGATATTACCGAGGAACGCCGGAGTGAATTAACCATTAAGAAGCTGCCTACGCTTTAATACAAGCTCGTAGAGGCACTTTTGTATTGAAATAAACCAATTGGTTCACTTTAATACAAAGTGTCTCTATGGGTCTAAAATGAGCCAAAATGAGGATAGTTAAAATTGAAGTGCCTGTTTATAGGTATGCTGAACTTAATGATAAGGCTAAAGAAGTTGTTAAAGATCACATTCTTAGTGCCACACGTGATGCTCAAGGTTTTACTGATTCTGTTAAGCATACTCTTGATGTTTTAGGCATTGAAAAAGCCGAGGTTTATTATAGTCTTGGTAATTGTCAAGGAGATGGTTTTTGTTTTACCGGTAGTATTACGTGGAATAAAGCTATTGAGATTCTTTATATTAAAGAGAGTATTGCTAAGCTAGATAAAGATTTTATTAAGTCTTGTGAAGATTGTATTTATTCTATTAATTTCTATAAATTTGATAGAATGTATAATCATTGCAATACAGTTACTGTTGAATTTGAAGATAGTAGCTGGATGTATGCTGAGGATTTTACTAAGCTTAAAGATATATTTCTTACTTGGTATAAAGCTCTTTGTGGTAAGTTTGAACATCAAGGTTATAAATGGTTTTATGAGATTAGTGAAGAAGATGTTGTTGAGTATTGTGATAATAACGATATAGAATTTACAGCTAATGGAGACGTCTTTGTTGAACCTACTTAAACCTTATGAAGATATTAGTATTGCTTTTCAACGTTATCTTCTCCAAGTCACTAATGGTAGTGGTAATTTTATTGAGTTTGCTACTACGTTATCTTGGCGTATGCAATTGGGAATGGTTCTGGAGTTTCTCGATATTGTTTATGATGTCACAATTTCTATATTCCCTAATGGAGGAGCTGTTATCAAAAGTATTAACGGAAGACAAATGGTTGCTGATGTGTATACAACTACTGAACCTGTCCACCCGCTTGTTCGTTATTACAATACTATTGATGTTGCTTGTAAATACATTTTAAAACCCTTTTAAATTATGGATACTACAGATAAACCTAAAATAAAAATTAAAGCTGTAGGAGATACTGTATCTGGTATAGTTTATGTAACTGAAAAAGGTTCTTATCTTATAGATGTGAATTTTAGAGGTTATAATGATAAACATCCTGATTGTTCTACTATGGATTTACATGCTTGTTGTCCTAATGAACCTGATGGTGAACCTGATTATCGTCTTAAATCTGAAAGATTTATTGTTGTAAATGAGTTCTGATTTTAATAAAGATGCGCTATTTAGGTCTGCCAAACGTATTAACGTTTCTTATTTTAAAGAACAACAAGAAGATGCTATTAATGCTATTTGGCAATGGTGGCAATCACAATCCATAAGTTTTACTCTTAGTGGTTATGCTGGTACTGGTAAAGCTCTTCTTGATGATACTAAGGTATTAACCATTAATGGTTGGCACAGCATAGGAGATATAAAAGTAGGTGATAAAATAGCAGTTCCTACAGGTGGATTTTACCCTGTATCTGCTGTTTATCATCATTCGGATAGACCTCTTTATAAAATTACTTTTAAAGATGGTAGATCTATTATTTGTGATGAGAATCACTTATGGCAAGTTCGTAGTAAAAGACTTATTCAAAAGTATCATGAGTCTAATGGAGATTATACTAGATATAGTTATACTAAAACAACTAAAGAACTTTATGATGAATTAAAAGATTGTATTGTAGGTAAAGTTGGTTATAAGTATGCTATACCCTTGTGTGTATCTCCGGGTTTTACTAAAAGTTTTGTTATACACCCTTATGTATTAGGTGTGTTATTAGGTGACGGTGTTTTAACTAATAATTTAGCTAAACATATTAATACTCGTTTATATATAAGTTCTAATGAAAAAGATATTATAGAAAAAATTGCTAATATATTACAATGTTCTTATGATTGGCATAATAATTCTAATTTTACCAATTCTATTTATGGTGATAATATTCCTAAAATTGATGAAGCTTTAAGAAATTATAATCTTAGATGTACTGCTATTAATAAATATATCCCGAAAGAATATTTATTTGCTGATATTGATCAAAGATTAGATTTACTTAAAGGTCTTATTGATACTGATGGTCATATTAAAGCTAAAGGTCAAGTTAGTTATTCTACTATATCTAAACAATTAAAAGATGATATTATTACACTTTGTAATAGTTTAGGTATTTGTGCTACAGTTTATGAAGATACTAGAAAAGATAATATATGTTATGATATACGAATTATCACAAATGATATTATATTTTCTAGCAAAAAACATTTTAAAATTTATAATGAGGTTATATCTAAAACAAAACATTGGAATGATCATTTGTTTATTACTTCTATTGAAACTTTAAACAAAACAGGTAACACAACTTGTATAAGTGTTGATCATAAAGATCATTTATACATTGCTGAAAATTATATAGTGACTCATAATACTTTTATCATGCGTCATCTTGTACGTTATTTGATAATTGAAAAGGTTTGTGTTACAGCTCCAACTCATAAAGCTCTTCGAGTTCTTGAAAATAGTTCTGGTAAGAAAGGTATGACCATTCAATCTCTTTGTGGTCTTAGACCTGATGTAGATATTGAAGATTATAACATTGAGAATCCTTCTTTTAAGGTTATAGGTGAACAGAAAATGAGAGGTTATAGACTTGTCATTATTGATGAATGTTCTATGATTAATCCCGGTCTGTTTAATTTACTTATAAAGACGGCTATTCAGTGTCGATGTAAGCTACTCTTTCTGGGAGACGAGCTCCAGATACCATTTGTGGTAAAACGAACGTCGGGTGATAACGAAGATACTTATAATCGTATTAGTCCTTCTTTTACTCACACTGATGTTCAATTTCGTTTAACTCAAATTGTTAGACAAGAAGCTGGTAATCCTTTGCTTGAATTGTTTGGTATTATTCGCTCTGATTTGATTAATGGTACTGCTAATTTCTATCAGTATATTCTTCAAACTCGCGAAGCTGTTAATGCTCAAGGTGAAGGTTTTACTATTATGAATAAACTTGATTTCCGTAATAAGGTTATTGAAATGTTTAGTTCTGATAACTTTAGTAAGGATATTAATTATGTTCGACTTATTGCTTTTACTAATGATTGTATTGGCTTTTGGAATACTTTTATTCGTGATGGTGTTCTGAATAATCCTCAAGGTATGATAACGAAAGATGATATGTTTACTGCATATCGTACTGTATTTGATGAATACAAATCTCCCATTATTATTAATAGTGAAGATTATGTTGTTCATGATGTTCGGTATTATATTGCAGATAATGGTCTGGCTTGTTATTGTATTACACTTAGATCTGCATTTGATGGTAAAGTTACTCCTATGTTTAAAATTATAGATTTCTGGGATTCTAGTAACATGGATAACTTCGGTGCTATGCTAAATGCAATTCATTATAAAGCTCTTACTGGTACTGATCGTAGTAGATGGTTTAGATACTTTAGATTTAAGGATATTCATCTTACTATGACTGATTTCAGACTTAATTCTGCTAATAAGAATCGTCTTGTTACGAAAGATATTGATTATGGATACGGTATTACAGCCCACAAATCACAAGGCTCAACATTTGAGAATGTATGCATTGATTTGGATGATATTATATATTTTCAAACTAAATGGGGTAAACGTATTCGTCGTAATCCTAGTGAAGCTCTTAGACTTCTCTATGTTGCTATGAGTAGAGCTACTAAACACGCTTATCTAAAATTATAAACTATGGGAAAAGGTATTACTCTTAGTAAAAAACATGGTCTTAATCCAAGTATGGTAATATGTCCTATTTGTGGTAAAGAAGAAAGTATTGCCATATTAGGTCATATTAAAGGAGATAAAGAAGCTCCTAGATATATACAAGGAGATATTTGTGACGAATGTAAAGCTAAAGTTGCTGATAATAAGTGTTTCGTTATAGCTGTTGGTGAAGATCAATGTCTTAAACGTTATGTTATTGTTAGTAAAGATGTATTCACACAGAAAGTTGAAGGTTGTGCTGTTCTTATGAAAGAAGCTGACTTCAATGTTGTATTTGATAAACATTGAGATATGAAACATGTTTATGTGTTTGATTATTGTACATCTTCAATATATCATTTTACTGTTAAGAATGATGAAGATATTGAAGAAGTTATGAGAGATAAAGGTCTTAGACTTGATGATTGCTATTATATGGCTTCCGAAAGTCCTATTGATATTGAAGAACTTTAAATTTATATTATGCTTACAAGTGAAGAACAAATTCAGAATATAGATAAAATTTATGTTCTGAAAGAATGCTGGGCAGCTCCTTGTGGTATGGGTAGTAATCAACGTATTATTCATAATCGTTGGATGATTCCTATTACTTGGGTTGCTGAGCAATGTTCTATGAGTGCTGTTCAAGTTCTCGAAGAACATTTGTTTGCTAGTGGTTTAAATGTTGATAGCGTTGGTAAGATGGAGTTCCTTAAAGCTAGAGCTAATCTTAAAGGATATGATCTTACTGTTGTTGTTTGTTCAACTCTGAAATACGAAGACGGAACTTCTGTTTATGCCGATACTACCGAAGAAGACAGAAAATAGATTGCCAATTTCTACAGACGTTTTGATTAATGGTATTGCTTTGACTATTACTCGATGTACGTTTCAAGAATATAAGATGAGGTATAATATAAATTCTGATGAATTTGATGATCTTGATAAAGGTTATGAATGTGTTTATAATCCTTATCATATTATATTTATACCTGATATTATGGCTATTGATATGTTTGATTTGTAAGGTGCAGATGCTCCGCTCCTTACCACTCCTTCATCCCTACTGGGGTTTGCAAAGTTTTACTAAATGTTATTGATATGGCATTAACTAAAAAAGAATATGATAATTTAGGTGAAGCTGAATACATGATTGATGATGCTCTTGTTGTAGCTGCACCTATTACTTTTGGTGGATTTTGTGAAAAATATGATTTTGATTCTAAAGAATATGATTTTGATTTTGACGGTTATGATGTTGAAATTTCTATTGTTGCTGAGAATCCTCGTCATATATTTTTTCCTCGTAACTTATTTGAAGCTATTTCTGCTAAAAGTAATTACTGATGCAAACGAGATTTTCTAATATGTTTGAAGATACGTCTGATGAATTACGTGAAGATGATTATTGTGATAAGTGTGATCTATGTGTGCGGAACTCTCTAATCCCCAGTAGGGGACAAGGACTGGAAGGGAGCGGAACTATCCTACATTTAGTTGCTGCTCCTAGTCCTGCTGATAGAAAGACTAAATATGTACTTAGTGGTAACACGGGTAAATTCATTAGACGTATTCTTGAAGATAAGAAATTACTTGCTTTATCATATATTACTTCTGTTGTTAAATGCGGTACATCTCAGACTATTAATGCGAAAGCTATTGCTGAATGTTTTCCTAGACTTCAAAGAGAGATTGCTAGAGTTGAACCGAGTATGTTCATAACTTATGGTAAAGATCCTTATTTTATTGTTAGTGGAGGTAAAGCTTTTCCTAAAGGTGGAGAAGGTATTGATGTGCTTCCTAATGGTAAGATACATATTTATACTATGAGTCTTGAATATATGCGTAAGAATAATGATTATAGTTATCTTGATAGAGCATATGATACTGCTGTTATTGCTTATCGTAAATTTGTTAATCAATGGGTTATTTTAAAATAAATGGCTACTAATAAATCACCTACTACTAGTTGGATATATGATTTAGAAGTTTATCCTAATATGTTTGAGGCTAGCTTTATTCCTTACGGTGTTCCTCAAGATATTATTGATTTATACATTGCTGCTGATATAGCTAAGAATAAAGAAGATAAACGTCTTATTCTTGAAGCTATGGGTGCTAAAACTTTTATTATTTATAGAGCTTATCATGAAGATAAATTTGAACGTCAGAATATGACACCTGCTTCATGGGATGATTCTAATAATATTAGTAGTGGTATTGAAGGTCTTTATATGTTTTTTAAATCTCATAAAATTATCATTGGTTATAATAGTTTTAACTATGATATGACTATGCTTGATATATTTATTCATTATGCTCCTACATTTGATTGGAAGACTGGTCTTCGTGAAGATACTTATGGTAGAAAGCAACATATAACTGAATTTCTATTCGAGCATTCTCAGAAAGCTGTTGATAAGGATATGGGTGGTAAAACATATCGTAGACTTCTTGATTTTTATAAAGGTCGTAGATATTTCCGTCCTTTTACCGATTTTGATATTCAAAAGATTTTATATCTTGATGCTACATTTGTTGCTCTTAAAGCTGTTATGATAGTTCTGAAATGGTATCGTATTCAAGATTTACCTATTCATTGGAGTTATCGTATCAAACGTGATGAGATAGCACTTGTAACAGATTATAATATTAATGATGTTCTAGGTACTGATGCTCTTGTTAAAAATCAACAGAAAGAATTAGATCTTCGTGCTAAGCTAAGTGAGATGTATTCTATTGATCTACGTAATATGTCACGTAGTTCTATTGGTAAAAATCTTATGACTAAGTTTTATTCTGAATGGTCAGGTATGCCTTCTTATGAGTTTGTTGATCTTCGAACTGAACGTAGTGCTGTGCCTATTGGTAAGATTGTTAAGGATAGTATTACATTCAAAACTCCTTTTTATAGGAAAATACTTGAAGCTATTCAAAGATATAGTATTTATATTGGTTTAGGTACGGCAAAGCAAAGTGAATTAAAACGAGAAAATATCGCTAATGGTATTGTTGTTACTACTTGGAAAAAGAGTTTTCAATCTCTTGAGTTTTTATCTCATGATAAAGGTTATACTTTAGCCAAAGGAGGTCTTCATAGTAAAGATGATCCTAGAGTTATATGGGCTAATCCGGGTGAAGCTCTTGCTGATCCCGACGTTGCGAGCATGTACCCGAGCTTCATTGTTAATTATGGTGTTAGTCCTCATCATCTTTCATCTAAAGTTTTTCTAGGTATTGTTGAATGGCTTAGAACTACTCGACTTGATGCGAAACATAATGGTCGTAAATTAGAAGCTGATGCTTTAAAGATTGTTATTAATCGGATTTATGGAGCATTAAATGATGCTATGGATTATTTATATGATCCTGAGTGTACTTATACTGTTACTATAAATCTGCAATTATTGTTATGTAACTTAATTGAATCTTTCGAACTTAATGGTTTTGATGTATTATCTGCTAATACTGATGGTTTACTTATAAGACGTCCTAATGACAGACTTGATTTATTTAATCATATCTGTAAAGAATGGGAAGATTATAGTAAACTCAGTTTAGATACAGAAGTATTTGAAAAGTATTGTAGAAGTGCTGTTAATGATTATATTGCTGTTGGATATGGTTTCTATGACGCTTTACAAGAGTATAATCGTTGTGGTGTCTGGATTGATTCTAAAGGTAATACTTATACTACACGTCAAGCTATTGAAGATAAATTTATTAAGTTTAAAGGTTATTTTCTTCAAGACCCTGAATACAATAAAGGTTTTGTTTATCCTGTTGTTAAGAAAGCTCTTAAAGAATATTTCCTTTATGGTGTTGATATTACTGAATTTATTAGAAATTATATCAATACTTCTCGTACTGCCATTTATGATTACTGTTTTAGTCAGAAAGTTGCTGGTAAATATACTACAATTTATAAGACAGTTAGAGATGGTAAACCTGTTTATATTAAGTGCCAAAAGCATAATCGTTTTTATATTTGTAAAAGTGGTGGAGGTGCTATAACAAAAGCTATTGTTCCTGATTCTGATAATATAGCGTATGGTGATGATATTAGTGGAATTGTTGTTGAAGAAGAAAAGTCGCTTGTTGCTGGTCAGAGAGTTGCTTTGTTTAATGATTACGAATATAAAGAAGATTATAATCTTAATTATGGTTTCTATATTAATGAAGCCTATAAGATTCTTTATGGTAATGGTAAAACAGGTAAAGGTGAACGTCGTGGTATTAACAATAATAGTAATAACTTGTTTGGTTGGTAAGACATGAAGAGAGATAGAGCTGTTATTTATAAAGATTTTTATACCAATAAATTCTCAGCTGTTAAAGCTGTTATTGTTGTGTATTTAGATGCTGCCTTTGAAGATTTCTTTACTCAATATCCTTTCAATAGTAAGAACTTTAAAGATTATGATCATGATAAGATGTTTAAACATATTGTTTTTGATCTTTGTCGTATCATGGGTGATGCTGGTTTTAGGTTATATGAATTATTAACTGATTATGTTGATGATGTATATAATCGTAATGAGATAGAACAATGCGCTAGAGCTGTTCTTGATAATATTAAACTTACAGATGTTAATTAAGATAGATGAAAGATTACGATATTTCTGAAAAATATAAGCGTATTTATCAGGGTATTCTTAAATGGAAACAAGCTGGTTATAAAGGTCTATTTCAATATACTGAACGTATTGATATTCCTCTTGTAATTAGTGAGGTTATTCAGCATGTAGCTAATCAAGTCGAAGCTGATCCTTATGTTCACATTGTAGTTCCTGATATTAAAACGAAAGATTCTCTTCGTAAACACATTGTTCATACAGGTGTAGTTATAGATTTACTTAAAGATTTTATTGATCGTATCACTAAAACTTGTAAAGGTAAAGATATGCTATATGCTGATACGTTTGTGATGCTTGATTGTACAAATGAAGCTTATCATAAAGATGATACTTATTTCAAGAAGTTGAAGAAAGTAGCTGCTGATAGATTTCTATTTGTTACTACGAAAAAGATTCCGGTTAATATGCTAAAAGCGTTTACTGCTTGTGGTATTCCGGTTGTTGATACTATAACTAAAGGTATGGCTTTGGAAGAAGGTTGGATTTCTCCTTATGTTATATATAATGTTGGTATCGAGTTTACAAGTGAAGAAAAAGAGCTATATAAACAGCTTACTGAACAAATCTCTTCTATGCTTTCTATATTTAAAGGTAAAGCTAAGATGGTGAATTATGAGTTTAGGAAGTTTACTCATCTACGTATGGATATGGTAGAAGATGATATGGCTCTTATTAAAGCTTGTCACATGGGTGTTAATTATGTAAATAATCTTACTGATAAAGTAGAGCATATACATAGTGAAACAGTACGTAATATGGTTGCTGAAGTTATGGGTTGGAAAGCTAATCTTGATCTTTCTAATGACTATAATAAGCAAGTAGAAATGTATTGGAATCCCGATAATATACTCACTCGTACTAAAGCATTTAGTGATGCTATTGAGAAACGTTTAGAGTTATATAATAATAATCTTAATAAGAGAGAAGCTATTGCTACTGCTATTAAGAATATTAAAGGTAAAGGACTTGTTCTAAGTAAGACTCGTTCTATTACTAATTTTGTTGAGACTTTAGATTACTGTATGTGTTGGTATAAAGGTATGACTTCTAGGATTTGTTATGATTTCAATGGTCAGCCTTATACTTATACTACTGGTGCCAAGAAAGGTGAACCTAAAGTATTTGGTGATATTGGTATCCGAAAAGAATGTTTAAAACATCTTGAACATGGTGATGTTTCTGTTATTGCTACGGATGAAGTTGCTAATGTGGTTTTTGATGTTGAGGGTCTTACTACAATTATATGTACCTCTCCATACTGCAACCCATTTAAGACCATTTCCGACAAGAAAGAGGAACAACCATACATAAATAAGCCTACTATTATAATATGGCTTTATATGCAAGATTTCGCACTCAATTCGGACGATTACCGCACGTCAAAAGAGAAAGAAAAGCTCATTGATGTGCAGAGTAAATTTACTACTGATATTGTCTGGACTAACGGCATTAAAGATGTTAAATTTTAATTTTTGATGATTTAGTGCTTACTATTGTTGCACACATCAAAAATATTATCTACTTTTACCAATGGAAAATAAAGACAAAGAAAACGACAAAATGAGTGAAGAGGTTATTACAAATGATGCTACGAAAGACGGTGCTAATGCTGCTACTAATAAAGGTGAAGTTGTAAAAGCTAATAGTGGAGCTGTTGCACAAGCAAATAAAGATGTAATTACTCGTAATCTCGCTGTTCTTGGTGAATATAGAACTTTTGCTGAAAGTCTTATAAATACTGATCTTGGTGCGAGATTTAAAGAAAATGTAACTAAAGATGGAACTGTCACTGAAGTTATTAACATTGATAATATGGTTACTTGTTTATTAACTGGGCAGGAATTAGGTCTTTCTCCTATGACTTCTCTAGCTTATGGTCGTAATCTTAATCTCGACGCTATTCAAAAGGTTGAACTTGGTAAAACTCTTGGTCTTTCTGTTACCGCTTCTTTAAAGAATATATTCTGTTTTGAAAGTGGTGGTACTAGACAAGTTTATACGGGAATTAATGTTGTTGAAGGTTGTCTTAATAAACATCATATTGATATTGAGATTGACGAAGACTTTGTTCCCGTATATGAATATTTTAATGTTCAGCTAAGTAAACCCATTATTGAATTTAAACCTGAACGTCACATTGATATTGATGAATATAATGATGATTATGTTCGTAAAATGATGGCGGAACAAGGTATGATTCCTGTTACTCGTATTGTTAAGACTTATCGTACAACTGTTACTCTTGTTCGTAAAGGTAAAAGAACTACAATTTCTTATACTCTTCAAGAAGCTATTGACGCTGGTCTTAAATCGGGTAAGAACTCAATTACCGGTACTGATGTTAAAGGTAAAGATAATTGGGATAAACACACACGTTCTCTTATGAGAAAAATGGCGATTATGATCGCTGCTCGTATCTGCGCTAATGATATTCTTAATGGAATGTATTGTGATGTTGAACTTAAAGACGTTAAATCTATTAATGATGATTACGTTGATGTTCAATATGTAGAAGCAGATGATAACGCAAATTATTAAAGAATAAATACCGTTTGTGGTAGTGATATTGCAAACATCTATCTTACATAAACTATTAATAAAGTTAAAGTCATGGAAAAATTTAATTTTGATTTCTTGAAAGCTGGTATCAATGAAGGTCGTTTTGAAACTGTAGCTAAAGCTGCTAAAGTAAGTGATGAAATTCGTCCGGAGTTGGTGGTGAACATCTCCATTAACAAGATGTGTATTAACGGTCTTGCATCTAAGATGCTTAACATTGAAACAGGCGACTATATGAAAGCTATGGTCTTGACTGCTGATCAATGTGAGAACGATGTAAACAAGAAGTTCTTCATCATGGTTTCTAAAGTGAAAACTGACGATATGATGACTCTTGCTTCTGTCGGTAAAGCTAAAGGTGTTGGTCGTAAATTGTTCTGCTCTTACGCAGCTTGTTACTCTCAATTCTTACAGAATACTCCGGATGCACAAGCTATCACCGCTGATAAGCTGGCTGAACTTGGCTATGCTTACGGAATTGATAAGAAAGATTCTGAGGGTAAACCTTATACGAAGTACACCGCTAATCGCGAGGTTCACTACGAATTAGTTGATACCGGTATCGACTATCCGAACTCTGACGGCTCTATGTTACGTATCTGGGCTTGCGTGAACGCACAGATTATCGACCGTCCTTACGATCCGTCTGTTGAAGCTGAAACTGCTGCCGATGATGCAGAAAATAAGAAAGCTGATGCACCGGAAACTGTAGCCGATACCGCAAATGCTGAAACTGCTGCTGAAATGCAGGATGAAACCGCTGCTTCTCAAGAAACCGCTGGTGACGGAGATGATATTTAATATATATCCGTGACAACACATTGCTTAGCTAAGCAAATCTATCTTACAGAAAGAGGGACTATTAAGGTTCCTCTTTTTTTTACTCTTTAAATTACTTATAAAATGAGTGAAGTTAATAAAAGTCAAGCTGCTGCCGGAGTTATTAATTTTGGTGAAGTTGTAGTTACCCAAGACAAGAAGTTTAAACCTCGTGAAGAGTTCAATAATTTGTGTCAGGCACATCTCGTATCTGTTGAGATTAAAGAAACCGAAACTCCTAAAGTAGATGAGAACGGTGTTGCATCCACCTATGAGTATGCCGGTATTCCCGTACCAACTATTGTTTTCCGTTATAAAGAAGAACCTGTTCCCGGTGATGAAGTTGATCGGTTTTATACTGATTCTTTCCGTATCGTCACTACTCGTAAAACTGACGGAACTGCTGTAGATGTTAAAACGTTTACCTCTTTAATTACAGAAGCGTACCGGAATTGTCGTCACCGTCTCGATGCTTATATCGGTTGTCCTAACTTCGTTGAACCCGGCTTTCCTCAGCCTATTGATATGAACGCTGATATTAACGGTCGTATCGCTCAATGGAAAGCATTTTGTGAATTCTTTGTTAAAGCATTCAATGTTGGCAAAGAGGGTAAGCCTGTATTCTTAGATGAAAAAGGTGAACCTATCGTTGTTTGGATGAAGCTTCTTGCTCATTATGGTGATCGTAAGTATCTTTGTACTCCGGGCTTTGTTGGTCAGGGTTATGTTGAACGTGTTATTAACGGCAAAAAACCTTCAATTGAGATTCTTCCGGGTGAGACTGTTGAACTCTCTAAAGATGTTGATAAAGACGAGAAACCTGCTGGTGCAGCCGCTGAAGCTGGCGTTGCTATGAATTACGGTTCCGGTCAAGGCGTTAATACTGATGCAATTAATGCTTTAAAGAATCGTTATGCTGGTAACGGTGGTACTCCGGGTAAATATTAAGATGTAACTTAGACTTTTGAAGAGGGTAGAGCAATCTATCCTCTTTTTTTGTGTCTATTGGTTTTGTGCATAGTGTTGCTAACGCTCCGCACGTGACCTCACCTTGTTCCCTACTGGGGATTGCAAATGCTACAAAAGATGTAAATATGTGGAGTACAAGTGATAAAGATTATATTTTGAATACACTTGATCAAGTACATATTTATTCTGTCTTTCTTAATGTTCCTGAAACAGAGATAAATAATTGTATTTGTTTACGCAATTATAAAATCTCTAATCCTCTTCGTTATGATCCTAATCCTTCAGTTAGTTTTAAATGGTATGGTAATAAGCTGATATTTCGTGATTTTGCTGATTATCGTTATCGTGGTGATGTATTTGAAATTGTTGGTCTAGTTCTTAAAAAGAATTGTACTAATAATAAAGACTTCGTTGAAATATGTTCTAATATCATCGAATATGCTTCTGATGTTCTTAATGATTCACCTTACGTTAATCGTATATATCAAGCTCAGAATAAGATTATCAATAATGAATTTCGTGTTATTACAACTGTAAATCGTAAAGTGACTTTTTATGATTATAGGTATTATAATCAATTTGGTGTTACTAATGATCTCGTAGATAAATACGTGAAAGCTGTTGAATCTTTTAAGATTGATGGTGTTAGTAATCCATATTATTATACTCGTCATGATCCTTGTTATGAATATCAAGTTAATGATGGTTGTATTAAACTCTATTTTCCATTTAGAAATAAACATACTGCTAATCGTTTCATTACTAATAATAAGTGTCCTCTTGAAAATCTTGAGACTTTAATTGATACTAATTATAAGTTGATTGTTAAGTCTCAAAAGGATAAATTATTAATGTTACGAATACTGAGAGAGTTGAGAATTAATGATGTTGGAGTTTATGTGATTGCAAGTGAAACTGCTAAACTTCCTGATGATATTGTTGATGTTTTACGAAAGACTACTAGGATTCAAGTTTATGTTATGCTTGACACTGATAATACTGGTCTTACTTCCGCTATCGAATATGAAAAGAATTATGGCTTTATTGCTTTGTTCATGACTAAAGGTTATAGTGCTAAAGATCCTACAGATTTAGTTCGTATTACAGATTACAACTTCGTTAAGAAAAAGTTTGCTAATATGTATTTAAATGAGATCGTAAATGGTAAAAAAGGAGGAGTTGTGTCCTGATGCACAACGGCTATTATGTGAGGGTGTTCCTCTTAGAGCTTTAGGTGATGGTACTAGGTACTTCTTATATCCTATGAATAAGACTGATTATAACATTGTTATTGATGCTGTTAAACAGCTTCGCGAAGCTATGAGTAAGATGTCTTATCAAAATGCTCAAATTAAACTAAATCAATTCGTTCATACTTGGGGTTTTAATCCTTTTAAAGAAGGTGCATTTATGGGCGAAACTAAGATTAAGTCTGATGAGGACTTTAAGATTGTTGAAACTCTCTTTGAAGTTGTTCAAGGTAAACTTCACAATAAACAAGCATTAACTGGTAGTTATCAATGTTTCTGTCATAAGAACTTTAAAACTATCGCTTATGCTCCTCATAAGACTATTCGTGATTCTTGGAATTGTATGCTAATTGCATATAATAATCCTACACATTGTATTGTTTTATCTCATAATGTTGATGAAGATGGCAACCGTATATGGGGATGATAACGTTACTACTCTTTACAAGCGTGATGCGCTGGGGCGTATCGTGTTTTGGAGAATTGAGACTGACGGAAGCCACGAGAGGGTGTCATACGGCTTGTTTGAGCGACTTTCAGATGTCGGACAGGTAATTGTATCAGCTTCAACAAAGACTTCTTATAAGAGCCAAATCAAGCGTAAAATCGACCGAGGATACAAGACGGCAGAGATGTATGGTGTTACTAGTGATATGTATGAGAGTGCTAATCAACTTCATGATCTACTAGATAACGTTATTCCTAAATTTGCTACTGATGCAAACAATGTTGATAAACCTATGAAGTGTCAAAAGTGGAAAACTGGCATTTTTGATTATTCTAATGGTGCTTTTGCTGATCCTAAGATTAATGGTGTTCGTTGCACTATTAAGTTAGATGAAGTTGATAATGGATTATTTGGTAAAACTAAAGAAGTTGTTATTAGAAGTAAAGAAGGTCTTCGTTATAATGTAAAACATATTGAAGATGCTTTTATGACTTACATTTATTGTACTCCCGATTATAGAAATATTACTTTTGATGGTGAACTTTATATTAAAGGTCAAAAGAATACTACTATTGGTGGTGCTGCACGTAATCCTAAGAATCCTCTTCATAAATATCTTCAATTTGTGAATTTTGATCTTAGTATTCCTGATGTTTCTAATAGAGATCGTTATCATCTTCGTAGAGATATTTTGAATAAAGCTTGGTTAAATGCTACATCTTCAAATTCAGATGCTATTTATATTCAGTTTAAACCTGAAGAACATGATGATACTAAAAATGCTAAAATAGTTTCGTTATGTTCTATCAATATAAAAGGTGATTCTGATGTTGAAGCTTATAGAGATCGTTGTATTGCAGCCGGTTATGAGGGTTGTGTTGTTCGCTCCAAGATTGCAGAATATAAATTCGGTTCTCGTCCACAAACTATGATGAAAGCTAAACAATGTGAAGAGACTGAATGTTTGTGTTTAGATATTCTCGTTGATCCTATAACTAAAATTGTTGATGGTCATGAGGTAGTTTATAATTATGCTAAGTTCAAATGTAAGAATGATTTAAATGCTGAAACATTTGAAGTTAAGCCTACAGCTATTTATAATGGCAATACCGATAATACTATGACAAGTGATTATATTCTTAGTCATAAGAATGAATTTATCGGTAAAATGCTTGCCATTAAGTTTTATGAACGTACAGATAAGAACATTCCGTTTAATGCTAATGCTTACGGAGTTCGTGATTATGAATCTAACGATTAATTACATATAATGGAAGATATAAATCCTTTTAAAGAAGAAGAGGAAATTAAACAAGACATTCCTGTTGATAGTTCTCCTTCTAAAGCTGAAGAAGAATTATCTGCACTTGCTATTACAACTGAGAAGTATAAACCTATTGTAATAAATGGTGTTTCAATTCCGTCTATTGTTAGAACGGATGCTCCTGATAAACCATATATAGTTACAGAGCCTCGGACTGTTGCTGATTTATCTAAGGATGAAGTTGATTGGCTTAATACCAATATTAATTTCATTCTTGATGCTACAGGTGAGTTTATTCCTGTTACTAGTGGTAATCAATTTGTATTCTATCAAACTCTTTTGAAAATTCAGTATTATATTTATGCTCATAATATTCCAATTGAGTTCTTTGATGGTAACAATGAAAAAGCTCGCTATTATAAGATTTGGAATATCGGTTATTTGATCGACAATGAAAATTATGATAGTGCTTATGAACCTCAATTTCATATTTGTGTTGATAGTAACATGAGTGCTGAAGTTGAGTCTCGTGATCATGCTATTAAGATGTTTAACAGATATACTTATAATCTATTTAAGGAGACTGTGAAACTTATAGATTATAAAGTTCCTAGAGGTAGTTCTTTAGCTATTGCTAAATGTTCTGCAAGACTTATATTTGATACTGTTGAAGATTTTGAAGCTTGGATTAAAGATAGTGTTATCCCAGCTACAGAAGCTCCTACAAATAATCATATTCTTTCATTCTTCCCTAAACTTAATCCTTTGTATCTAAATTCTAAAGTTAGAACGCTTGATACATTTAGTTTCTATGCTAATCCTAAAGCATGGATTGCTCAGAATGAAGCTGGTAATACTTATAAAGCTAAGTTTAATATTTTAATGTTCCCTGAGTTTATTGGAGCATTAACTATTACAACTTATCATTCAGCCGCTAAGACGATTGAGGTTAATATGGAACAACTTTCTAATCGTCTTAAAGCTATTGCAGAAAGTCATATTTATAAAAAGGCTTAGCTATGGATGCTGTTAGTAGTGTTACTAAAGAAATGTTTCGTAGATATTTCATAGCAGCACTTGTTAGCATTGGTATTCCACTTGATCAAGCTAATTTGTTTTGTTGTATGAATCAACGTAAACGTCTCATGGATTTTGGTATTTGTACCGTTATTTCTATGAAGCTTGATGAGTTTATGGAAGCTAGAGTTCCTGATTATAAAGGTTGTATGCCTAAAGATGATTGGGAAGCTATTATAAATTATAACTTTTCAGAGGATTAAGATATGAAAGTTGTTATTACTAAACATTTTCCTTTTGGTAAGTTTGTTGCTATTAATATATTTGCTAGACTTTATCTTAAGGATAAAGATAAATCTAGGCTTACATTAATGATTAGGTATCCTAATAGATATTTTAAACTTATTCAACATGAACGTTCTCATACTAAACAACAGAATGACCTCTTAGGTATATTCTTTTATGTGTGGTACGTCATTGAATGGTTCTTTAAACTCTTCACTGAAGGTAAGGCTTATCGTGAACTTTGTTTTGAGCGTGAAGCTAGAGCTAATGAGACTAATGTGGATTCTTATAATGTTATTGTACATTACAAAAATGGTAAAGCTTATACTATTATGCAAGATAGTATTCCTGTTTGTACTTATTATAACATTGATGATATTATTAAGAATATTGATAATATTAAGTATCTTGAGTTTAAACCTTTGAATGTTAAAGGTAGTCTTATTAATCGTAAGTGGGGCAGTTGGTTGAGATATGTATTTAAAAGATAATATGGGTTGATTTCTTATTCAATTATAGCCTATGCTGTGAAGCACGCTGTTGAAGCCGCTGGTCTTAATTGACTAGCGGCTATTTTTGTTTAATTTAAAATTGTTATTATGAATTTTGGAGAAACTATTGAACGTGTTAAGACTCGTTCTTATATTGCTAGACGTGCTAATTGGGATAATGATGTGTTTATATTTGCACAAATTCCTGCTGATATAAATGAAGAAACTATTCCTAAAATGCAAAGTCTTCCGGAAATTGTTAAACGTGAGATTACAGAAGCTGGTATCACTAGTCTCAGCTATCAAAATCAAATTTGTAAGTTTGATAATGGTGATATTACTTATTACACACCAACTGGTGATGAGATTTTTGCTGATGATTGGGAAACTAAGAGTGATGATGTTCTAGCTAAATGGGAAAATATATGACACCTGAAAGTGTAAGTGCTGTTATAGATTCTCCAAAAGGTGCTGTATTATGGGATGAGAGAATTGCTATGTTTAATAAAGCTTGTGCAATTGATCCTCATGATACAGTAGTTATTGAAGAGTTATCTGAACTTATTAAAGCTGTTTCTAAGATTAATAGATGTCATAATAATGAACATTTTAAAAGTCTTATGGAAGAAATTGCTGATGTTAGAATTGTTATTGAGCGTATCATGCGTAAATATAATATTAAAGAAGACGATATTGATAAGCTTGTAGCGTTTAAAATAAATCACTTTATTGATCGCTATGGCATCTAAAAATAAAAATGATCAAGTAAATCATCCTAAACATTATACTTCTGATCCTAGTGGTATTGAATGTATTGATATTACTCGTCATAGAAATTTTAATATAGGTAATGCTATTAAATATCTATGGAGAGCTGGTCTTAAAGAAGATAAAGATCGTAAGATTATTGATAAACAAGTTGAAGATCTTAATAAAGCTGTTTGGTATCTTGTAGATGAGATTCATCGTCTTGGTGGTAGATGTACTGTTAAAACTGATTCAATTAATACTTGTTTGCCTATCGATAATGAAAGTATTATTGATGCTGTTATGAATTATTCTAAAGTTGTTGACGGTACTTGTAAAACTCTTTTAGGTGTTGGTGGTAATAATGATGAATGTAGAGGGATATTACGTCGTACAATTGAAGATCATATTGATTATTGGTATAGAGTTCAAAAAGATGGTGGACAAACTAAACTCGATATGTGATGAAATTTGTTAGACCTGTTAGTGTTATTCATACAGCTCATAATCTTAAAGGTGGCTTACAATTAGCTGAATTTGCTGGTCGTCTTTGTTATAAATCTGAAGGTAAGACTACACCCGGAAGTTACGTTAAGTTTCTTCTGATGCTTATTGATAAAGGTAATACTTCGATTCTTGAGCATTGTCCTATTTATGTTTGTGGTTATCATGATATGATGAGTATTGAAATGATAAACATTAGACACTCTGCTTTTTCTCGTTTTGTTTCTGATATTAAAGATGCAAGACCTGATTCTCATTTCTATTATATCTACACTAATCTTCGTGTTGTATATAATGAAAGTTCTGAATTAGCTAAAGCTCTTATTCAGACTTCTACTATGGAAGGTAATGAGATTTGGAAAGCTCATGGTGTTGCTTGGTTTGTTCCAAAATTCGATCATCCTTTCGCTCGTATGAGTGCATATATAACTACTCTTAGGAGTGTTGTTGATGAACTTGTACGTGAACGTGTTCAATCAGATGCAGTTGAATCAACTCGTTGGTGTGATTATTTTAATGAAGGTAGATTTGATGGTATTTCTTTTTGTCTTCCTCATTGGGTTGAAAATTCAACTTTCAACGCTTGTTTTAAGAGATTCCTTAAAGATGTTGAAGCTATTGAAAAGAATGAAGATAAAATTCAACGTCTTTATGATCTTGAAGATATTGCTTTTTGTTTATATCAAAATGATACTAATATCGCAAATAAGCGAGCATATCATTATATCAGATGTTGCATCATGGATGAGATCTTTTATAATGAAGCTAAAGATGAACTTGATTTACCTGCTCAAGATGCACGTGAGTATTTGTTCTTAGGTGTTAAGAGTGAAATGTATTATACTGGCTTTAATAAAGAATGGGATAATATCATTGATAAGCGTCTTTATGATAAGTATGGTAAAGCACATCCGAATATGCACATTACTATGCAACAATGTAAAGATCATCTCGATGTAATTAGAACTTCTCAAAAAGCTATTACTGATTCAGATCATGGCGGAGAAAGTGAAAGTGCAGGTGAATAGATTACCAGCATTTATACCTCTTGATATTTATATTAAATATTATGGTAAACCTACTACTGTATTTGAACAAAGTAATTTAGATTTACCTGTAAGTTATTATGATACTCTAACTGAAGGTATGAGTCTTATTCATAGACCTTTTGTTGCAGGTTGGGCTAGTGTTCCTACTAATACTTTATTAGTTAAGGATACAATGGTTCGTTTTAAAGAGATTGAAGATTATAGTCATTACCAAACTGAATTGAATTTCGATGAATCTGTTTGAAATACAAGCTAATATTGATAGAATATTAGAATATGCTGCCGAGAATGGTGGAGATATAGGAGAAAGTGGTGCTGAGGAACTTGCGATTAGTGAAGAGGAACTCGGTGAGAAACTTTATGCTTATGCTTTTGTTATAGATCGTTATAACACTGATATAGCATTACTTAAACAATACAAGCAAGCTCTTGATGATCGTGTTAAACGTACTGAGAAAAAGATTAAACGTCTTAAAGATGTTATAGCTGAATGTGCGTATAAGTATGGTGAACCGGTATTAAAGAAGAATGCTGAAACTGGTATTAAAGAGCCTACTGGTAGTATATCTCTTAAATATCCGAATATTACTATTAGTGTTCGTAAAGGTCAGGAAGTTGTTACAGATACGGAAATGTTTAATAGCTTTCTTAATCAAATGTATCAATATTTTGAAAATCCATCTGTTGATACAGTACCTGCGAACATTGATGCTATTAAAGGTTTTATTGATGTTAAACTTGATAAAGGTTTAAATCTTGATAAAGCTAATAAGATTAAAGCTATTCTCGCTGAACATGGAGTTACTTTTGAAGAAGGTGATTTCAAATTCTATGTTAATAGTACTAATCTTAAAGAAACATTGAATCAATCTCCTGAAGGTCTTGATGCTTGGACGCTTCAAGAAAAGGATATTGTTACAATTAAGAAATAAACTTCTATTGAAACAAAGTATATTATGCCTTTTGTAAATTATCAAAGACGTCCTCTTGTATTTAATGAAATGGGTAAACCTATCAATGATTTAAGTATGGAGGATGCTATTAAAGAAGCGAATCTTGATTATAAAGTAGGTATTAAAGAGACTCGTGTTCGTCTTGAAGATCCTGCTAATCCGGGTAGCTTTCTGTTATACAAAGTTCCTAACAGTTTTGCTACTTATAGAGAAGATACAAATCATGTATTTGGTGCTGTTGGTTCTAAGTACGAAGTTATACAGAACTCTGTAGCTCTTGATTTTATTAATCAAATATGTGATTACGATAAGAGTGTTCGTATTGAAACTGCTGGTTGTTATAAGAATGGTGCGAGTATGCTTGTAACTGCAAAATTCCCTGATGCTATCACTATTGATAATAAAGATCTTATTGATAAGTATCTTTTATTTACCAATAGTCATGATGGTTCTGGATTAATCACGTGTGCTGTTACAAATATTCGTGTTATTTGTAATAATATGCTTAATCAAGCTATTAAAAATGCAACACAACAGTTTTCTTTTAAACATACAAAAAATGTTCACAACGCTATTATGAGTGCTGTGAATAGTATTCGTGCTACGCATATCTATCATGAAGCTATGCAAGAATCTATGCAAGCTCTTAAAGCCATTAATATTAAATCTAATAATATGACTGGCTTTGTGTATAATCTGTTTCTTAATGATGAACAACAAGAGCACATGAAGCTTAGAACTAATATCTTTGCTGCTGATAAGGATATTATTTCTGCTAAGACTCAAAATAAAGTCAAAGCTGTTCTTGATACTATCGAGAATGGTGTTGGTCAAGAGCTACATCGTGGTACTGTACTTTGGCTTTATAATGGTGTGAGTTGTTATCTGAATAATGTTGTTGATTATAAGTCTTCTGAAGATCGCTTTGAAGCTCTTACTAAAAAAGGTGCTTATAAGCTAAATCAAAAGGCTTATGATCTTGCCTTAACGGCACTAAGAGCTGCATAATGGAAGAAACTAAAACACATACGTGTTATATTGAAGTTGATGGGAATGTGATTACTCGTGATGCAAATGGAACTCTTATTCAAGAATTTACTGGTAATTGGTCTGTTTTGCATAAGGTGTATAGATTTGCTACTATGACCGCTTCTGAAAAGCAAAAACATAAGCGTCTATCTCCTAATCTTTATATTGGTAGTATTAAGTATGTTATGAGGCATCCGGGTACTAACAATAGTTTTGTTGTTACTTCTACTCAAATTAAGAAGATTCTGCCTTTCATTGTTAATGTAAATAAAGTTACCTTTGGTGGACTGAGTGAATGTGGTGAAAGTGAGGGATACTATTAATACTTCTAAGCATAGTGCTGTTACAAGTGCTATGCTTAGTTCCGCTCCTGACCACACCATGTTCCCTACTGGGGTTTGGAAAGCTACTCTTAGCGTTTCTAATGCTAGTCGTATTAACGTTAGTACAAATCATCATAGCCGTATGGTTAAAACGACTTCAATAGAGACTCATAGAGACACTTTCTTTTGTGATATGAACTAGTTATCGTCTGCCAATAGATAATCAATATATGAAGCCCGCAGGTGGCAAAAATGGCATTGTGGAGCATTGCAGACCCCGGTAGAGGGATAGATGTGGAACGGGGCGGAGCGTTTGCAATGACACGAGCAGGAGTATGAGTAGTATAGATACAAGAAGAGAGAGGACTGACAGTATTATCTGAAAGCCCTCTCTCATTTTTTTTAAGTCCAACAGAAGTCCTTACTTATTTAGTTCAACTATCATTTGTAATATTGGGTTCTGTTGCATATAGTATGTATTGTTCTTTGGTAAATAGAACATCTTGTTGTATTGATTGAATAACGGAATAGTTTTCTTAAATGCAATCCAACGTTTATCTTCATCTTTATATGTACCTCTATCATAAAGCATTTCTTCATCATCTACAATCATTGGAGCAATAAGTGTCCAATAAACAAGATTAAGAACATTAGACATACTTGTTTCAAAAGGTATAGGTGCCTCCATAGTACGTTTATAGAATGAATAAAGACCCCAAGGTGAAGTTTCATAAAGTTCAGTTTGAACACCATAAATAGTATAACAAGCAAGAGCAAAGAATCGATTTTCATCAAGTTCATCGTCATCATCTTTTGCAGCATATAGACTAGCAGCTACAAGAGATAAACCAACAAGAGTTGTAAAATTAAACATGGCTCTTTTTATATTAGCCTTTTGAGCTTGAGGTAGAGTATTATATCTAAAGTTTATATCTTTGAACCAATATAATAAACCGCAGAACCCATTGAATATAGCTTTAGCTTTAGTAGCAAAATCAATATCTTCGTCATTTTCTATAGCTTTATCAATAGTTTCTCTATAAGCACTTTTACCATTAGATAATAGAAAATTTATCATATCCATGTAAGCACCACTTCTATAAGATTCAAGACGTTCATCAAATACAATTTTACCTACACGTTTACCCCAATATCTAATAAAGTTAGGACGAAGCCATTTACGGAATTGAAGAATAACCTCTCCCCACATCTTACCAGATAACATAGATTTATCAAAAGTATTATAAATACCATGAAGACTATGATTAACACCTTTAACTTTACCTAAGAATTTAGCAAAATCTTCAAGAGTTATATTACTTTCAGCTTTAATTGAAGCGATACCATCTTTAAGTTCAAAAGCATCATATATAACTTGATTCTTTTCAAACTCAACTCTAGCATTCTTAAGACCTTCTTTATAAGCCTTAGCGTAATTAGATTTCCATTCGTTAGTAAAGTTATTAGCACGATAAGCAATAAATCGAGAAAGATAATCTATAAATTCAACGTTATTGCCTTTAACAGATTCTTGTTTATCTTTATATGCTTTATACTTAGTATAAGTTTCATCATCAACCATATCTCTAAAGAGACGTTCTCTAAGTGAGAATACGAATTGATCATAATTCATAATAGTACCTGCAACAATGCGATGAGTTTGCATAGCTGACAAGAAAGTAGCGAATTGCAAATAATGCTCACCAATAGTATTAGGAGCAAACATCACATTATCCCATTTAGACATACTAAGAGAAACAATATTAGTCTTAGTATCTACTCCAGCTTCAATATGATCTTCAAAAATATTACCAGCTAACTTCATTAAAGCTGCATCAAGATTATTACAAGTATATTCACCAAGTGATGCCCATAATGATGGAAGAGCTTTAATATACATTTCATGAGCTTTAAGAAGTGTAGCTTTAGTAGTAAATTCACCACCAGTTGCTTCGCTTACAATATTGATATGACCTGTACCAATATTCTTTAAAGCAGCAGTTAAGTTCATCCACATAAGAGATTTACTATTAACTGTATGAAGTATATTAAGAAGTTGATCAGTTAATGTATTAATACGATTCTTACCTTCAAAAGCATCATAGAATTTCTTAAATCTATCAAAAGCTTCTGTTTCTTTACCTTTACGAGAAACAACTTCAGTTTTATGAGTATAAAGAGATAGAATCTTATTAATAACATTCTTACTCTTAACACCATATTCACGAGCTTGGAACTCAGGCATAGCAAGAATAGTTTGCAGAAGATTGAGTTCAGGCTCAAAGTCACGATTAACTTTAATACGTTTAAGCTGATTAATATAATTAAGAGTAACATTCATAGGGTCAAAGTTCATACGATCTCTAACATCACCTAATTGTTTATCAGATAACTCTTTATTATATTCGATAATATCTGCAATAGAAGTAATAGGTTTATAATAGCCTCTATGTTTAGCTATTTTATTAGCTTTTTCAATTAGAGCATCATAAGCTTCTTTATTTGTAATAGCGTAGAGATCATACTTAATACGACCTATAACTTCTGGACGATTAAGTGCAGTAGCTTTAAGATAGTATTGAGTCTCTCCACTAAGTGTATTTTTATAATCATCTTCTTGCAACTCATGATAACCAGCAAGTTGTTTAAGAGCATTCACATGATTAGCAGATATGAAAGTCGGAAAGAAACTAGCAGATCTAACAGTGTTAGGCATTGCAACATCATTAAGTTCTGCAAACATCTCTTGCATTTCAACCATCATATCAATATCAGAATGAGTAAGTTTACTAAACTTAGCGTCTCTATAATCAGCTTTGGCAGTTTGGACTTGAAGAAGAACTCGATTAGTAGTTTGACCTCTAACACTAAGTTTAATATTATTAGCTTCAGCAAATTTCTTACGAATCTTAGATTTATAGACACGTTCAATTAGCTTAGTATAATAATATGCTTCTTCAGCACTAAGATTAGGAAAATACTTCTTAGGATTACTATATACATCTTCAAGATCAAGTTCAAGTCTACCTTTAATAATTTTGGCAGGCATTGAAACATTCATAGTAGAATATATAGTTTTACCTACAGCATGAACTCTTTTCTTATGTTCTTTCTCAAGTTTAGCAAGAGCATCTTGAGCTTTCTTAACTGTAGCAAAATCATCAGATTCTAACAAAGGTTCTAACTCAGATCTTCTCTTAATATAATCATCGTATTCACGAGCTTTACCAATTTGATAATCGTAATTAGCTTTAGTCATATCAAATGGTGTAGCAAGTTGACAATTAGCTTCGTTAATAAATCTAGCTCTAAAGTCATTAGAACGAGATTGAGAGAAAGTCATATCAGGTTTACCATTAGATTTCTCTTTATAGAATCTATCATACTTCTTAAATAATGCGAATGTACGCTTGTTATTATTGAAAGCAAATTCAGTAGCATTAAGCGTATGGAACTCATATTGAGAAAGAACCGTATCAATGATTGGAATACCACTTTGAGCAGCAGAATCTAACCATTTAATAACAGTAGATAAATCAAGATTATCACCGAGCATACGACGAATATTTTCTTGAATATCTTTTTCATTTATAGTATAAACGCCAATTTCATCAGCATTAAAACCGTTTTCAACAAGCTTATCTTGAATATACTTAAACTTAGTATTGAAAGCAGGATTATGACTTCTTTGATTGATTAAGAAACCAAAGTAAATCTTAGAAGCATCAACAACTTTACGTTTAAGAGGCATAATCTCAGCATATAAACCTTTAAGATTAAGAAGAGCTTTATTAAATTCTGCAACACTATCTTTAGTATTTTGAGAAGCATTTTCAAAACTAGCTTCGTCAATAGGATTTAGATCTTCAATATAAGCTTGAGACTTTATAAGACTACTGAGTTTATTCAGATCAGTAACCCATTGTTTACGATCAGCAACAGTACCTTTAGTCCAAAGCTTAAATATAGTATCAGTATCCATTGGCATTTGAATAGCTTTAATCATATCTTTAACATTCTCTAGTATATTAGCATTATACTTGAATGTTTCAACATAATTAGGAAGACTATTCATATCTCTACCAAGTCTAGCAATTTCACTTTGAGCTTTAGCATCAAGCTTATCAAGATTAGTATTAAGTTCACCCATGAGATTCATTTCATCTCTAAGAAGTTTAGTATTACCAATAGCAGTCTTTTCAACTTCATAAAGAGTATTAATAAATTCAAGGTTTGACATACTAATTCCAGTATTATCATCAGCTATGAACTCTGTATCTAAGACTTTAGAGAACTTAGGAGTTGAGTTATTAATAGTATGAACAGTAGTATTAAGATCCTTTTTAATACCAATGTAATCAACTATAATATCATTGATACCATCAGCTTGAATTGCACTAACATTAGCCGGATTTAGCCTTTGAATAAGCCTGTCTAAGCCCTTAAAAAGTTGTCCTTGTATTGTTAATCGTTTCAATTGAGAAAGCGTCTCTCCGTTGCCGATAAGTGCCAAATTTTGGATTTCTGAGGGCAATGTATCGGTATCGAAAGTGTCATTGATAGCGGCCTGCAATGGGATAGTAGTAATAGCAGAAGTATCAATAAGACCTCTATATGTATCAGATTCATTACCAATATAAATTGTATAATCAGCGTTACTTGTAGCAGCGTCTATAGCTGATGTAAGACTGTTATGAGTTTCTACATTAGTAACAGATGAATTAAATCTACGATAGAATTTACTCAAAATAGTAGCAAGTTTCTCGTATATTTCTTGGGCTTCAATGTTATATTTATAATAATCATTAGCTGTAGTAAGATATTCAGATTTAAACGTTTTATTAATAGGATAATAGAACGTACAATCATTAATATCAAAACGTTTATAAAGCATACCCTCAGGTAATTGAGCTTTGTAAGTCTTTTTAAGACCAGTAAGTTCTTTATCAATTACCTTTTCACGAGTCTTAAGATATATATCATCAGCATAACTAGAATTGTTTACATATCTAGTAGGTTCAAAGATCATTTGACCAATGATATTCCAAATATCATTATGCTTAACACCAATAGCATTTTTAATAACACTATTAAGAGCATCTTCTATATACTTACGAGTCTCAGGATCAACATCTTTATGCCATTCGTTAGCTACTGCACCTTTAAGATCAAATACAGCTCTAGAGAAATTACTCTTAGTAATCTTAGTAAAAGTTGGAGTTTGATCTTTAACTTTACTCTTCTTACCATTAGTATCATAAATATATTCAGGTTTCATATATTTAACGATACGAGTATTCTCTGAATTAGCACGAACAAAAGCTTCGATGAAAACATCAAGTTCTTCGTTAGTTCTAAGAAGAATATTATCTTCATTTGCTTGACTAGAATAAAGAGCTTCAGCATAGTTATAAAGAGCAGCATTTTCTGAACGGAAGTTACTACCACCATCAGTAATACCTTGTTCTCTCATAGCTAATCTAATATCTCTATCACTAGTACCGTCAATAGATTCAAAACTAAGAGAATCAAATTGATCTCCCCATGAAGTCTTATAAGCACTTACATAATTACCGTCTTTAGTCTTGAACTTACCATAAAGATCAATAGGAATATACTTAGAAAGATTACGACCAAAATCAAGTTTATTAACCCAGAATGCGTATTTAACTAAGTTTTCACCAAGAATACGACAATACTCATCAGGACTATTAATAAGCTGAAAGAATGTATCTCTAGTGAAATCAACATCATCACTTTCCTTAGTTGAAATAGAAATATATCCAGTTCTTACAATAGTACTCTCCATAGTATTAGGAGAAAGCAATGAAAGAATATGATTAGGATTAAGTCTAAGATTACCTTTAGTAACATATTGGCCATTTACAGCAACATATCTACCATCAGTAAGTGTATTCTTAACCATAGCTAATTGAATACCAACAGGTAATTCTTTAAACATAGCTATTTTTTCATCATGAGTATAATTTCTACTTTCAAGTTCATTGTACCAATTTTTAAGATTGACATTAGTAAGAGCTAAATCAACAGCACCTTTGAATTTAAATTCATTAGTTTGTTCGTCTTTAACAATATTAACACATCCTAATAACTTAGCACGTTCAGCAAGAAGTGTTTCCGGACTTTTACTGTCATCATTAAAGAAAGGCATTTGTCTAACTTTATCAATAATAGCATAATTAACCAGAGCTTCTCTAAGTTCAGGATTATTAATCTGTTTAAGCTTAGCCATACAATAATTAATCTTATCTTTGAAAGCAGGATTCTCACTAATGAAGAGATCATGAAACATATTAACAGAGATCTCATTAGTAGAATACAATTGTTGTTGAAGAATAGGATAAGCACTATCTTCAATTTCCCAATTAGTATTAACAACTGACGGAAATATAGCTTCAATCATTGATTTATCACCAATTCTAAAAGGGGATTTAGGTTTATCAAGCTGAATTACTTTACCATCAGAATCCTTATTTTCAAGAAGATAATCATTAGCTTTAAGCAACCAATTATCAATGACTTCACCTTTATCAGTAATTGCATTTACACTATAGTATTTATAGAGTAATTCATTGCGCATACTTTCAGGAATACCTGCATCTTTAGCATTCTGAATAAGAGTATTAACATTATGCTCAAGCATTGCAATAGATTCAAAGAGCTTATTACTTTCAGAAGTCTTAGGACCAGCGCCTTTCTTTTCAGCAATAAGACATCCTTGAGCACGTTTCATAGCATTTACAGCTTTATCAACGTACATATAGTAATCTAAAACTTCAAGTTGTCGATTAAGATAATTAGCATAAGCTTCAAAATCTTCAACTGTATGTTTATAATTTTGACCTTCTTTAAATAGAGAATCAAGTTCAGTAATAGTTTTAGCTTTATTCTGAATCTTACTATCTACTTCGTATGCAGTAACACCAACTTCATTTGCAAGAGCTTCAATAAATCTAGCCATAGCATGAGTTTGTTTCATGTTTATAGTATGACCATGCTCATGAGCTTTAGCAATTGCCATATTACTAAGATCTTCTTGTGCAAGATATTTACTAAGTTTAGTAATAACATCTTTAAGACCTACATTATCTTGTGTAGTTTCAAAATAACTCTTAGCAAAAGCTTTAAGACTATTACCTTTATCAGCAAGAAGTTTACTCATAGTAGCAACAGCGTCAATCATATAATCACTGCGTACATTATGGAAACTAACATTAGTAAAGTTATTAGAGTTTTCAATAGACTTAATTGAAATATTCGTAACAAAATCAGTAATGATTTGCTGAGATTCAATAAGAGCCGAATAAATATATCTATTGGTACCTTCAACTTTAGCATTGCTAGCTTTAAGATTAGCATTCCAACTTATGGGGAATGAAGCAAGTAAAGCGGTATTACCAATAGTATATGTATTCATATTAAACCAAAGATTATCTTTAACAGCATCAAGAATATGAGATGTTAATTCAGAACGCTGTGCAGATATAGGCTCACCATTTATATCAGTCCAAGTACCATAATCATTATTATAAAGAGAACGACACCAAACTGTAACGCTATTAGAAGCTACATCTACTTGAACACTATGCTCACCATTAGATAATCTTTCATCTTTAAAGCATTTAAGAATCTGCTTTCTAGCCCATTCAGCTTTATTAGGAATATCTTCATTATAACCTTTAATATCACTGAAATTAAGTCTAATAGGAATAGCAAATTCATCAGACAACATAGTCTGTGTAAATCCCATTATAGATAGAGCATTATCCGCTGCAATGGATTGACCTTTAAGAACTGCAATATTATTATTAATATTACGAATCTTAATCTGATCAATAAGAAAATGCTGATTCATCATAGAGTTATCATAACCAGCAATTCTATTTATATAAGCAGAAGCAGCTTTACTATGATCAAACTCATTGGGTTTCTCTTTATTAAGAGTATTCTTAATATCAGAGTGAATACCAATCCAAGTATCAATTATAGCATTATCCTTAGCAGCTCTAGGCATACGACGATATTCATTAAGACTATTCCATTTTGGAGTAACAGTTTCTTTAATGAATTTCTCGTATTTAGCATCATAATCACTCTTAGCTTTTTTAAGTTTAGAGTAAATACTAGCTTTAGTATCATATAATACTTTAAGTTCTGCATCAGATATGGCCGGATTCATATTTGCAGCATTATAAGCTTCAATTTCAGAAGACTTCAATTCCATAGCTTTAGCAAGTGCATTACGCTCAGATACATTCTTTGAATAGAAGCGTTGTTGCTGTAGATTTTTATATTCTTGCTTTAAGCGTCTTATAACAGAATCATCAATACTAGCTTGTGCATTGATTTTAGCATTAATATCTGCAAGTTCATTAACTAATGGAATCTTTTCTTTCAGATATGCATTTTTAAGTGCATCTTTAGTTTTACTAAAGTAAACATCAGAAACGTATTCCAAAGATTGACGTTTATAAGTATCACTATCATTTTTAGTATATTCAATATATTGCCCATCAATAACGTCAAATTCTTTCATAGATAAGTAAATACTATCAATATCATAGTCCCAACCAGTACGAGTAACAAGATGTTCAGGAACTATAGCTTGACTAGCACCATTATTCAGAACTCCTACAACTTTAGCAATGAACATAGATTGATGACCCTCAGTAGGAATACGAATACCAAACATCGTTCTAAGATTCTCTGGAACACTATTCAAATCAAGATTACCATTAGCATCTAATTTAAATCGAGAATCCCAGTTATTAAGTATAATCTCAGCAGGATGAAAGACTTTAGTACCATCAGCTTTAGTTTCCCAATATTCACTTTGAAGTTTAAAGTCAGCATTTTTCTTAATTATAGGCGTACCGTTAGCATCTCTTTTAATCGTACCATCTTCATTAAGTTCAGCCCGAGATTGCCAATAATCATCAGAGAACTTAATTTGACCTTCAAGATACATACGTTGAACATTAGCTTGAGTCCCTTCAACAATCCCTTTTTTGTCCAACGTAACAGCAGCGGGTTGTAAGAAAGTATCAGGTTGAATAGTAACGTGAGCACCTTTAAGTTTAAGATTAGTAACACGACGTGTAATACGAGCTAATAGAACTGATTCAATACGACTCTTAATCGTAGGATGATAAAAAGGTATAAAAGGTTTACCATTAACAACAACAGTAGCTTTTATGAAATTTCTATCAATTTCAGTTTCATTAAAATATCTACGAAGATCTGCAAGAACTAAATCAAGATCAACACCGATAACATTTCTGAGACCACCGTCAGTTTCAATTGAAGTATATTTAATATTACCGTCATTAGTAATAGCACCCCAATCAGCCAACAAACGATACATCTCATCATTTGCGTTAGCAGAAAGTAACATCTGATAATACTCAAAAGCTCCTGAACCATCATAAGAATAATCTCCAGTTTTACCTTTACGAACAGTACTACCTATAGTATAATCTCCATTAAATACAAGGTTATCAAGAATACGCTTTTGAAGCTGAGTACCAATCTTATTCTCTTCATCCATAAGATGTGAAGGAATTTGTTGTTGAATATAGAGGTTACTATGACTAAGAGTGTGTTTAAAATCTTCAACACCTTTAGAATAACCTTTTAATTCAAGACGTTTGGTAGCTTCATTATACTGAATATTAAGAGTAGCTTTTGTACCATTAGTATAAGTGTATTTACCATTTGCATCTAAAATAGGGAAACCTTTAGAATCAACTGCAATATCTCTAGATATATCAAAGAGTTGAACTTTAGGCATACCACCAACTTTATGACCAGATTCAAAGTTAATAGAATCAATACCTTCTTGTTTCATCCAATCATAAAGAGTTTCATAACCAGTACCTTTGTACATACGTTTGAATATAACAAGAGTACTATTTTTATCTTGATGCGAGAATACAATATCAGTATTAAATCTATTATTAAGCGTAGACTTACCACGTTTATAGAAGTAATACTTTAACTGTTCAACAATACGTGCATAATCACTAGGACTAATAGGTGTATCCTCATCAGCAACAATATCAGCTAAAGTTCTACCAGAAGGTAAAGTAAAACTATCATAATCACCCATAGCTTTGAAACGTCTAATACACTCATCTTGTGTAATAACATTGAAAGCATCAGCAGTTGTAATAGTCTTAGAACCAAAGCGTCTATTAAGTTCATCAGAAGTTGCTTTATCATTTGCAAATGGTTCGAGCATCTTCTGTAACATATTGTCTTTAAGATTAACATCAGATACAACAATCTGTGTATATGTAGTATTAGAACGAGTAGTAGAACCCGGTCTTACACCTTGAGATGCACGCTTAGCCCAATCAAGAGCATTCTTAAATTCAAAAGTATAACCAGTGAATATCTCTTGAATAGCTATATCAGCTACGTAATGATTACAAAGAAGATTAGAAACAACATAACCCCAATAACGATCATTTTTATAATCTTCAGGAAGCGTTTCATTAAGAGCTTTAAGTTGATTCTTATATGTAAGAGTCGATTGAATATTATCTCTAACAGGAGCTAGATAATCAAAAGCATCTTGAAGATGACTATTGATTCTATCAACAAACATTCGCATATAAGCATTATCAATAACATCGCCGTAAGCAGTATTGAAATCTTCACCACAAATCATAAATGGTTCGAATTTACCGAATGAACTTGTGGCATTAGGATGAAGCTCATTAAAAGCATCTTCGATATAATCTATAATGCTTCTTACAGTAGTATTGCCGTTAGCATCAGTATATCTAAAATTAAGATTACCAAACTTAAAGATATTACCTGTAGGCTTACCGTTTTTAAGAAGAGCTTTACCATCCCAAAATATAGGAGCTTGAAGACCTTCAAATATATCTTTATCAAAAGCACGACTTTCATAAAAAGCTCTAAAGGCAGCTTCTGCATCACCATTATGATCACTAATCATTCTACTACGTTCATCTGAATCTAAAGAATTAAATTCTTGACGAACATCATCTTCTGGTCTAAGATATTCTTTCTTAATAGAAAGAGTTTGAGTATTAGCATCATAATCAAATAGCAAACGCCTAGCTTCAAGCATCATTTCCATTTCAGTACGGAAAGTATCTTTCACACGTTGAAATAGATAATTAGATTCAAGATCGTTAGTACGAGCTATTCGATAATTAACGAAAGTACCATCAGTATCTATAAGTTTAAATAGAAGACTTCTCTTAATAGCATTAGGTTCAGTAAGAGTATTTCCAGTTACAAATTCATATATACGAGACGCATCAGCAGAAGGTAATGAGTAACGTCCTTGAAATTGACGAAGAATAACATCGCGTGTCCAAATATAATCGTGCATATCAACATAAGGAGTTCCAATACCTTGATCACGATTAGACATACCATTAAATCGAGCATATTGAAAAGCTTTAACAGCTTCAACATTAACAGGATTTACAGCATCAAGAATACGATAACCATTTTCGTCAAGTATAGCATTACCATTTTCATCTTTTCTAAAATTAAAGAAACCTTTACCATCACCACCCATACCATTACCAAGATTCCAAATAAGAGGATGATATTTAGTACCTTTAGATTTTAAGAAATCATTGAAACGATATTTCATGAGTTCTACATTAACTTCACCAATACGATTAACAATACCTTGAAGCATTGATGTAATATGATTATAGAACTCAGGAGTATATTCTTGTTCACCTTGAACATTAATGTAAGACAAATCAACTTTAATAGCCGGATCACAACCACCTACAGTTGCAAGAATATTAATACGACCACGCATATCATCTACAACAGAATCAATTTCATCTCCTGCTTTGAAGCCTTCATAAAACAATCTTTTGATTCTACGTGATTGACGATCTTTAGCTTTTTCACTTTGCTTATCAGTAACATTAGCTTTAATTTGATTAAGAATCTTATCGAATACACCATCAATATTGACAAGTTCAGTCTCAATTTTTTGATATACAAGTTTATTAACTTTACTATCATCATTTCCGTCATGATATAAAGCTTTAATTACATCAAAAGGAACACTAAATTTAATAGATAAATAATTAAATATAGTATTAGGAGACCAATTGATACCAACATTGTTAGATTTATACAGTAAAGTATTTACTTTATCAGTAATAGATTTACCGGTTTTATATATAGCATTAATATCATATTGAACAGCAGCACGACTACCAACATATTGAAACTTATTACTAAGAATACTACGATATTGATTGTAGATATTAGTAGTAGCAAATGACTGACGATTACTTTCTTTAACAGAATAAGCAAGACTATAATCACTTTCTGACATATTGTAACTCATAGTCTCACTTTGAGTAACAACAGTTGTAGCCATATCAACAGATGCCATGTACATATTGTAGAATATTTCTTTGCGTTCAATAGTACTAGCATCATCATTTGGAAAAATCTCAATTTGATCAATAATAGGTTGAAGCTGACCATTATAAACAGATTCAGAAGTAACTTTAAGACTATTTATAAGCTCTTCTTTATTAGCTGCATAACGAGTAGCATCAATCAAAGAGTTCCAAAGAACATTAATATCAAATGGCATTGCTAAACCATATTTATTATAATAAGAAGCAGTACCATTAAATTGAGAATCTTCAAGTGTAGCAAACAGATTACTTTGATTATTATAAATCATTTCTGTAAGCATACGTTTAAATCTAGAAGAAGCAGTATTCTTACGATCAACTTTAAATTGAAGAGAACTATTCCAAGACTTATTGATATTTTGCTCATCAGTCATGGAAGCACCATTAATCTCTCCCATAGTCATGTGGTCTTCAACATCGAAATCATTAATATCAGCCATAAATTCGGCTTTATAATAATTAATAAAACTCTGCCAAATACCTTGATCATCAAGATTATCAAGTTGATCTGCAAGTCTAAGAAGATTATTCATCTTACTTTCATAACTAGTAAGAAGAACATCATTATCTATAGCTTCATCAGTTGCTCCAGCAGCTTCAAGTTCATCAAGACGATTATTGTATTGAGCTGCAAATCCTAAATAACCAACATCAGGATTATCATTTTGAGCATATTGACGCAATACAGTAGCAATTAAAGAACGAATTGTAACACCATTCTTAAAATCTTTGTAAGTAAGATTTTTGAATTGAGGTTCAAGTCTAAAAGCAATAGCAGCAAAGATACGATTCAAATACATTTGCTCACTATCAGCAATAAAAGGATAACCATTATCATACAGAACTTGTGCTTTCTTAGCAGGTATATGTTTATGAAATGACCTTATTTCCGGCTCTCCCTGCTCGTTTAATGGTACGGTAATACTTTTAGTCAAGCGTTCTATATTATTGCCATAGACGCTCTGAAAAGTGGCAAATTGAGCGTCTGTCAGTCCTGCATTTTGGACAGCACGAAGCAAAACCCAGTCCCCATACTCGGATGTAAACGAAGCAGATTTAAGAGCATCATAATCAGCTTTAGCAACAGCACGTGCTTTAACAGGATCATTAGGATAGAGCTTCTTTGCCCTATCCCATAGATCTTGAAAACACTTACTATCAGTATAGCTATCACCAACTTTAATCTGAGGGATAATATTACAATCTAAACCCATAGTAGAAGTTTTATACGTTTAACAAATACGTTTATTAGTTTCATCTAAGTTACTATTTTTATTCAAGCTATCAACCGAATCATGTAAATATTTTACAGCTTCGAGAATTTGTGCAGCTTTGATATTACTATCGGAACTAGTACCAAGTCTAGCCCTACGACGAGGAGTAGTTTGCGTAGGAGATTCAGCAGTAGCGTTTGCATCACCATTTGCAACTGTATTAACAGCATTTTGAACTTCTGTAGTCGTAGATTCAACAGTAGATGCAGCAGACGTTCCGCTCCCTTCCACAGCTCCTTCTCTACCGGGGGCTGGAGAGTTCGTCCGAATACCATAAGTAATACCATCAGGTTCCATATCTCTAAAGTCTTTATTATAGATTCTATTAAGAACATCATTAAAACGTTCCATAAGAGAATCAGTTTTAACTTCAGTATCTTTGAAACCAAAGATCTTCTCAAATATATTAAGAAGAATTCTTTTAAACTTCTCCCAAAACGTAGGAGTTTCAAGATTTTCAGAACCTTCAACACGTTCAGTAGTAGAATGAAGTTCATTAAGAAGTTTAAAAATACGAGGATCTGTTAAAGCATATGTTATAATTTCAGAAATAGCATCTTTACCATTGATAACATTCTTAGTACCTTTAGCACGATCTTTAAGTTTGGTATCAATAGATTCAGATATACTAGAGATTTCTTGACTAACAATTTCAATAAATCTATTAGCAATACCTTTATCACTAAGCATATCCTTTAAGAATCTCTCACGATCATTTAAATCAGTTTTACCTGTAAGTTCAGCACGAGTATTTATAACAGCTTGATTAAAATCAGCAAACCACTCTTGCCACTCTTTATTATTATAATCAATAAGAGCTTCACGTTTAGCAAGCAATTCAGGGTTATTAATATCTCGATGAGTAGCATTAAAGAATTTCATAATATAAGTATGAATCATCTCATGAGCTAAAGTACGAGTTAAATAACCTTGATGTTCCTTACGATTAGCATGATCATAATTGTAGTTAATATCAATCCTAAATTGATTACGATAAAAACCATCATCAGCAATCTTAACAGGATCAGTATAACCTTCGCTTTCAATATTAATCTTAGCTTCACTTACATTATGCTTAATATAAACTGGATTAATACCAGCTTCATATTCAAGTATATTAGCAAGTTTAGAGATACTAGACCAATCTTCTTTATAGCGATCAGCATCTTGAACTGTTTTAAGTAATTCAACGGGATCATAAAAACGTTGAGGAACATCAGTTTCAGTATCGAATGCTTTTGTTGCAATAGAAAACTTAATAGGAGCGTTTCCGGCAATAGTAACATTACTTATAACATTTCCATATCTATCTTTAACTGAAGCTACATCTGAATATCTAGCATTAGTTGCCATATAATAGTCATATATATCTTCATAACGTTCGCCTGTAACTGGATCTGTATATCCAGTAGTATAAGAACTACCAGTAGAATCTTTAGCTACAGCAATTCCATCTTTAAGACCGAATTGACGAACTAGATTAGGAATTATACTATTAAGTTTATTATTAAACTTTTGAACATCAGCAGGAGTATCTAAGTAATAAACAGTATGTGGATAACTAGGATGATTTAAAGCACCATTATAGTTAGCAACATCAAGTTTATTACTAGAGGTATAATGAATAACAGCGTCACGTCCATCAATAGTAGTTTGAATAAACTTATGATAAGCTTCTTTACCTTTACCATCACCAAGAACAGCTTTGAGCATTACATAACGTTTACTACCATCACCATTGTTACCAGATTGAAAATAAATATCATCTTGAACGGCACTACTACGTTCATTACATATAATAATATTTTGAAGTCTATTAGAAATATCAAGTCTAGCTTCGGTTATATTACCAGTATTAAGAGCAAGAATTTCTTTAATAGCATCACCAATATATTTTGTATATTTACCTAATTTACTAATACGAGCTTCTTCTGTTTTATCAGTGATAGAACCCATAATAGTATTAGGATATATAGGGAATACAGTATTAAGTGAATCAGTTTGAGGTATAACAACAACTTTATGACGTCTATTACCAATAAAAGTATCAGCTACATGAGGCGTTGCAAACTTATCTATATTCTGAACAATACCACCAGTTTTAGGATCTCTACCAACACCATTCTCATCAATAGCTAGTATTTGAACTCTAGGTTTACCTTTAGAATCAAGAACATCTTTAGTAGGCTTAATAGAATCTAATAAAGAATTACGATGATGCATAATAGGTAATCCATGTTTAGCTTCATGATCTTCGTTGCGAGCTTCATCATTAATTAGTATTCTACCAGCACTAATATGACTTATTCTAAAAGTATTAGAACCTGTAAAGCGAATATCATTACGAATAGCTTGATTATTACGGAAGATCATTTCATGACGATTAACAGCGTCATTGAAATGTTTCGTAATAGCCGTAGCATTCATAATACTATCCATATTTGAATGATTAATTCTAGAAGCAGGAAATAAATCAGTACAAATTTGATATATTTGATTAAATGAAAGAGCTACATTATCAATAGAAATTTCACCGTCAGTATCACCTGTATATTCAGAATCAACAACTCCGATCATTGTCTGACTATTCATAATATCTTTAATCTGCTTAGATGTAAGATTAGAATACACAAGTTCTTTAAGTGTATCCATTAGCTTCTTAAAGCGATTTTTTCTAAACTGATCAAAGATAATATCAATGTTACGTTCAGAGTTCTCTCTATCTTTAGCAGATATATTATTACGAGGATTAAAAGCAATATCGTAATGATACATGAATCTAAATAGCTCTCTTTGATATTCAGCAAAAGTCTTAGCCATATCATCAGTAAATGCAAATTTACGTGGATAATATACGCCATTTGCACCTTGAACTGTATATGCTATACCATTTGTAATAGTTTCAAGTTTAGGAATAGAACCTAATTTATACTCTTTACCATTACGATTCATTACAACATCATAAGAAGCTCTATTAGGATTCTCTTCTAAATCAGTTTGAACTACAGTAACCTCATCACCTTCTTTAATACCATCAAGTAACTCATAAATACCTAAGTTAGTAGCAGTACTATTACCTAGAATATTCTCAGGAGCACCGTTAGGACTAAAGTTAATATCAAGACCTTCATGATATGTTCTACCTTTAATCTCAGGTGTACGATTAATAAAATCAAGAACTTGAGCTTCTGTTAGAGGTAGACCATTAGTAGGAGCAACATCTATAAGATCATAGAAGAAACTATAATTATTATAAAGTTCTTTATAAGTAGCATCTTTAGTTACTGCAAATCTGGCACTATAGTAATCACGTCTATTCTTAAATTCATTATGAAGATAATTAGTGATATTCATAATGGACATGATTTCAGGTATGAGTTCTTTGTAATTATCACCACGATATTCACGCATACCATTAACAAGATCATAATAGTTAATCTTATTAATTCTAAAACCACTTCTATCACTAATAAAAGCAACAAGTGTACCAAAGAGATTAAAATTATCAACAAAGATACCACCTAAGTCTTGAGCAATCATAGCAAATTTGTTATGAAGAGTTTCGTCAAGACGTATAGCAATAGCATCAGAATTATAATCTGTGGATTGAGTAAGAACTTGTGCAAACTTAGCAACAAGATCAGATTCATAAATAGTATTCAGAGCATCTGTAAGAGATTGCATATCTGATAACCATTTAGATTCATCTTTATATAAACTCTTAAGATTATCAAGAGCATTGATAGCATTACGACAGTTTTCAGCAGTATTCAATCGAATTGAATTTCCCCCTTCATCGATATTAATACTAACAGCAGCTGCGACTTTCTTGGCAGTTTCAATAATCTTAGTTTCAACACCAGTAAGTTTAGCGTCTGTAAAGTACTTATTCATTAGAGCTTTAATATAAGCATCAGAAGCGTATTTACTACCAACTTTAGTGTTTCTAAGCAACTTCGGAATCAGCACTAAGGCGTTTATCAAATCCGTGTCGAATAGTGCCAAATTTACCCCCTCTTGGCTCATTAGAGACGTTAAAAATTTAAGCATGGATTTAGTATCAATGCCCTCGATTTTGAAGTCTATAAGGGGCTGATTTGAAGCCGTTACAAACTCGATTGGCGTATCATCGGTATTAGTAGAACTTTCATCACTTATAAATTCAGTAGTAATACCATTAGCACTAGAAACAGTCTCTGTAATCTCAGTTTTAGGAGCAATAGTTTCATCAGTAGAACTCTGTTGAGCTTTGTAGCCCCCGGTAGGAGACAAGGACTGGTCAGGAGCGGAGCTTTGTGTTTGTCTAGCAATGAGAATATAATCATCATTAGGAGTTGCCATATTAGCAGGAGTAAGCACATAACGATTAAGTTGATTCTCAAAACCTTCAATAACAATACCAACATCTTTACGAGGATTCGGAGTATTAAGCACTCTATATTCAACACCACCAATAGATACATACAAAGCATATTTAGGATTCTTACGACCTAAGTTATCTTCTATAGTATTATTGATAATATCAAATTTAGTTTGCATACTCTTAGCTTCCTGCATAATTTTGTTAGTAAGAGTATTAATATCAGTCTTAGTAGTCTCACTTAAACCAAAGTGAACATCAGCTAAGAAACTAGGCAGAGGTCTACCACTTTGTTCAAGAACTTGAGCAGTATAACGACTAAGATGCCACAAATAACTATTAAGTTCAGCACTAAGATCACCGTTATTTACACTGGGCGCATATTCAACTTCTGTTTTAGTAACAGCATCAACCCAATTGAATCTACGACCGAAGAATATATTATCAAATATAGAGTATTTAGCAGCAATACGAGTAACAATCCATTTAAGATTTGTAGTCGTAAGTGTATCAAATGAATTATCTAAAGCTCTATTAGTAGCATCATTAAACTCTTTAATTTCTTCAAGAAGCATTGCATCTTTAGAAGTAAGAGATTTACTTTTACGTCTATTCTCAATAACGTTAGCAAGAGGTGAATCTGTAACTTGAGATTCAGACATAAGAGCATTATAGAGACTAGAAGCTTCATTGGATAAAGGTTTAATACCTTCAAATTCTCTATAAGATCTACCGAATGTACCACTACCTATCGGTGCAGCATTTGAATCTTCTTCTGTTGCAAGCGCATCACGTTCTTCTTGTTGTCTCGCTTGACGTTCTTGTTCTGCTTTAAGTGCAGCTTCTCTACGAGCATTAGCGGCTTTAGTGTCAGATTCTTGTCTTTGTAGTCTAGCAAGACGGGCATTATATGCAGCTTTTCTTGTGTCTGAATCATAGAACTTTGATTCATCCGCTTGTAAAGCTTCAGAAGTTTGATACGTATTAAGTTCATCAGTTAGATCTTTATCAGTAGAAGCTTTGATTTCATCTTCATATAATTTGATTTGGTCTTTAATATCTTCAAATCCATTACCATTGCGATAATAATCAAGTTCAGCATCAATAGCAGTTCTTCTATTTTCATAGAATCGTTTAGCTTCTTCTGGATTAGTAAGATTAGATAAAAGAGTTCTAGCTTGTTGAGCAGCTTCTTTATCGTCTTTATTTAAATTAAGAGCTTCAATGTTTTTAGTTGCTGTATCTCGAATATTACTAATATCACTAAGAGTTTTATTGTAAGATTCGAGTTTACTGTTAGCACCTTTAAGAGCTATTTTAAGACCTAGCAATTGCTCAGCAGTAGCATCTTTAGGAGCATTAGTGATTGCATTTTCAAGTTCACTTATTTGTTTCTTAAGACTAGCAATCATTTTATCGTAAACACTTAATGCAGCTTTAGCATCTTCAAGAGTTGCATTATTTTCAGCATAAGTATTTATATCAGCTTTCTTAGCTATACGAATATTATCGTCTGTATATTTAGAATCAACATAATTACTAAGATACTCTTTAGATTCAGCAGCACGCTTTTGATATTCAGCAGGATTAGCTGTAATAGCTTCGAGTTCTAGTTCATTAAGTCTTTTTTGAGCTTCAAGAGTAGCAATACGACGTTGATATTCATAGAGATTTTTGTCGGTAGTACCATTGACTGCATCGAAATGTTTATTGTAAATATCTTCAACAGCTTCAATCTTATTAAGAGTCTGTTCAAAGTAATCAGCATTTGCAAGCAGAGATTCACCTTTATCAAGTGCAATTTGTTCTTCAGCACTAATAGCTTCACCTCGATCTCTTCGATCTTTAATAGATTGAATTTCTTTAAGAGAAGCACTCATATTTCTAAGCATCTCTTTATAGAACTCAAGTGAACCATCAAGACTATTAGCTGCAACTTGATTAAGAATAGCTTCTTGTTCTTTCAGTTTAGCACCAACAATATCACCTTCTGCAAGAGATTCAACAATACCATCAAGACCTGAACGCATAGCTTCTGTAGCACGTTCAATACCTTTAAGATATTCATGTTCTCTTTCAATACCACGTTTATTGATCTTAGTTTCAATAAATGGCATTATTGCTTGCATACCAGCACCACCTAAAAGACCTCCAATACCTTCAGTCCAAATATCAGGATCTTTAAGATAACTACTAACTCTCATGCTAAAATCAGTAAGAGCGTCAGTATCAGAAAGTAAACCAAAATCTTTACGAGCTGCATGAGTACCTTCTTGCATCGCAATACTCATAGTCATTTCATCTGCCATTTCAGCAAGAGAACCTCCAGCGAAACCTCCAATAGCTCTAAGAATTTGACCTTTATCAGCATTGGGTATAGCATTTAATGTACGAACTATAGCAAATTTATCACCAGTTGCCATAGCTTTACGAATGTTATCTCTAGTAGCTTTAGTAAGAGTTTTAGCAGTACCTAAGATATTCATCCATTCAACTATGTCATAAGCTATATTAGACATAGATCTCCAATAACCTTTAGAAGCTGCATTATCTGCATATCTATCAGCAATACTTTCAATATTAGTATCATTTAGAGGAATTTCTTCTAATCCCGGAGCTTTAAGAATAGCATTACCATTTTCATCACGTTCAACATAGTTCTTATAATTATTAAGAAACCATTCACGTTCTTGTTCATAAGTACCATAAGCTTCACGAGATGAATCTAGAATACGTCCTATAACAGCAGAACCATAAATATCTGCTATTTTATTAGCTCTGTTTAGAGCTTTAGCTTTTTGTAGTTTTGTACCCAACTTAAATAAATCTTTAACATATTTAGATTTACTTCCTAGATTAACAGCACTTCTAAAAGCTTTACCTAATAATAACGAAGCTCCACGAGCTGGAAGCATTATACTAGCAGCACTACCTAGTATAGAGGGAACCAGAGACGCCCAATAACCACCACCTTTCATGCGATCTAATAAATTACCCGTTTGAGCTTGTTCAGTCATATAAATAGGAAATGCTTCTCTAGTACCTTCATTAATGGAATTACCTAGTCTTTCTAAAAAATTACGAGTATAAGCTTCATCACTATCTATGAGTTTAGAGGGAAGTGCAAGTATAGAACCTGCACTTTCAATTGTACCACCAATTATTTCTCCAACAGTTTGAACAAGAGAGTTACCAATACGATCCCAAGTAGATTGATTTCTAGCTCTAGCTTCAATATAAGCATTAACATTACCGGGAACTATATTTTGACTATTTCCAGAATGTTTTCTTAAATTGAGTAGTAATTTATTATCTATACTATAAGCATTAGGATTAAAAGAAGATCTTTTATACTTATCTTTAGGAGCATAAGTAGATTTTCTTTGTATGCTTTCTAATTTATCAAAATCAATAGGCATAATATCAATAATTAAAATTAGCTGTAGACATATTAGCATTAAACTTAGTAAGATTATCTAATTGTTCTTTAGTTAATCTATAAGCATCTTTATAATCTAATATAGATGATATAACGCTTAATCTACGTTGTGTATTATTAATAAAGTCTTCAGAATTATCACTTATAAATTTATCTGTAAGCTCAAATGAATTTGTTGTACTATCATACGTATCAATTTGAGTAGTAAAATTATTATTTGAATCTTT
>ENA-ORUI01000121-ORUI01000121.1-human-gut-metagenome-genome-assembly--contig:-NODE-121-length-98017-cov-6.853168_pt1 | contig 98017 bp, 69 predicted proteins | sample MGYA00242078_ERZ509205 | MGnify/ENA primary metagenome ERZ509205 (study PRJEB26280, sample SAMEA2338828) | human gut metagenome | biome: human gut; feature: human-associated habitat; material: faeces... | reverse complement strand
AGCGAAAACGCCCCTAAGCGAGCAAGGTGACGTGAAAGAGGAGGGAAGCGTACTTTAGGTACGCGACCGACGATTGAACGTCAGATTGCCGCTTAGGAGCGTTTGCAGCGTCGGCTAAGAGAGATCGTCCTCGTAGGGCATGAGGTCAGCCAAGTAGCCTTTCTCCTTGAGCATGGCCTCGATCTCGTCGAGGGTCTGCTCGTCTTCCGCCGCGATGCGATGGAAGTGGTAGCCGCTCGTCACCGTTAGTAGTGGAAAGCTCTTGCCGCTCTCGATATCGTGCAGGTAGCGCTCAACATCGCGACGATTGCGGATGTCCAGGTCGGCCGTGATCTTACCGTACACGCGGTGATTGACGATCACGTTGAGCACGGCACCACCGGCGTCGACGATACTCGTGAGCTCATCGCCTGCCTGCTCCACGCCGTGGCGAACCTTGACCAAGCGCGTGGGAACAGCCGGACTGCTCGCCGCCTCCTGCAGCACGTAGCCGCGATTGGTCGCCACGATATCGTGCCCATCGGCGCGCAGCAGGGCGATGTCTTGCACGACAATCTGGCGGCTCACACCCACCTCACGAGCAAGTGCGCTGCCGGAGACGGGGCCCTTGGCTCGCTCGAGCACGCCCATGATGGCACGGCGACGCTCGCGGGCGTCCATTATTTACCGTCCAGCAGACGCAGGTGCTTAAGCGAGAGGTCGAGAATCGGCGCAGAGTGCGTCAGGGCGCCCGAGCTAATATAGTCGACACCCAGATCGGCCAGGGCGCGAATGTTGTCGGCGTCCACGTTGCCCGAACACTCGGTCTTGGCACGACCGGCGATAAGCTCGATAGCGGCCGCCATGTCGTCATGGGTCATATTGTCGAGCATGATGATATCGGCGCCGGCCTCCACGGCCTCGCGCACCATGTCCAGGTTCTCGCACTCGATCTCGACCGTCGCAGTAAACGATGCATGGGCGCGCGCCATCTCGATTGCACGCGTCACGCCGCCGGCGGCATCGATGTGGTTGTCCTTGAGCATGACGGCCGTCGACAGGTTGTAACGGTGGTTGCTGCCGCCGCCAATCTCGACCGCGGCCTTCTCAAAGACGCGCATGCCCGGCGTGGTCTTGCGCGTATCGACGAGCACGGTCTTGGTGCCCTCGAGCGCCGCGGCCATCTGGTGCGTATAGGTAGCGATACCGCTCATGCGCTGCAGGTAGTTGAGTGCCACGCGCTCGCCCGAAAGCAGCACGCGCGCGTCGCCGCGCACCTGACCCACGTGGTCGCCGGCATGCACCTCGTCACCGTCGGCAACATCAAACAGCACCGAGCTCTGCGAATCCAGCAGCTCAAAGGTGCGAGCGAACACATCCAGGCCGGCAATGATGCCATCGGCTTTGGCGATAAGCTCCACCGTGGCGGGACGCGCCGTGGGGCACACGCTCACCGTGCTCACGTCCTCAAAGGTAATGTCCTCGCGCAGAGCCTGCAGAATCAGATCATCGACGACGAGCTTCATGGTAATGGGATTCATGGTCTACTCCTCCACGGCCTGCGTGCCGGCGGCACGGGCCAAATCATCGATTGCCAGGGTGTCGGCGCTCAGGGCGCGATGACGGCCATCGAGCGCGGGATCGCCCGCCTGCTCCACGGCCAGCGACTCGCCGGTACGCATGTACCACGCGGCGCGACGACCCCAGACCAGCGCCTCGAGCAGGCTGTTTGATGCAAGGCGGTTTTTGCCGTGCACGCCGTTGCAAGCCGTCTCGCCCGCGGCGTAGAGCTCGGGCATCGAGGTGCGGCCGTCCCTGTCCACCCACACGCCGCCCATAAAGTAGTGCTGCGTGGGCGTAACGGGAATGGGCTCGTCCAAGATGTCGCGACCGTCCTCAAGGCAGCGCGCGCGAATGTTGGCAAAATGCCCGGTCACCACGTCGCGCTCGACGGGGGCAAAGCTCAGCCACTCGTGCTCGGTGTCATCCTGCTTCATCTGCTCGCGGATGGCGGCGGCGACAACGTCGCGCGGCTGCAACTCGTCGGTAAAACGCTCGCCGGCGGCGTTGAGCAAAATCGCGCCCTCGCCGCGGCAGCTCTCGCTGATCAGGAACGTGCGACCCGGCTGCGGCGAGAACAGACCCGTGGGATGGATCTGCACGTAGTCCAGGTGCTCCATCTTAATGCCATGCTCCTGAGCGATGTAGCAGGCGTCGCCCGTGAGCTGCGGGTAGTTAGTCGAATGGTCGTATACGCCGCCGATGCCGCCCGTTGCCCACAGCGTGTGGCGGGCATGGATCTTAAACGGCTCGCCGGCATGCACGCCCTCGGCGGCATTTGTCAGCTCGTCGGCGGGACGAACCGAGTTGTCCTCGTCCACGGGAACGGCGACGACACCGGCACACACCGTGGCGCCGTCACGCTCGCCCGTCAGGATGTCGGTCATGGCCACGTGCTCCAAAATCTGCACGTTGTCCAGCTTGCGGACAGCCTGAAGCAGCTTGGTCGTAATCTCCTTGCCGGTGATATCGGCATGGAAGGCAATGCGCGGACGGCTGTGTGCGCCCTCGCGGGTAAAGTCGAGGCCGCCGTCGGCCTTGCGCTCAAAGTCCACGCCCATCGCCAGCAGGTCGTTGATGACCGAGCGGCTCGAGCGAATCATGATGTCGACGCTCTCGCGGCGGTTCTCGTAGTGGCCGGCGTGCATGGTGTCCTCAAAGAAGGCATCGTAGTCCGAGCCTTCGGGCAGCACGCAAATGCCGCCCTGCGCGAGCATCGAATCGCACTCATCGACCGCGCCCTTGGAGAGCATGATCACGCGCGTGCTCGTCGGCAGATTGAGGGCCGCGTACAGACCCGCCACGCCGCAGCCGGCAATGACGACGTCGCACTCCATATCGGGGTATTGCTTGGTTTCCACAGGAATCCTCTCCCTTGAATGTGACATAAGGGACCGCCCCTCATGCAACATTGTTCTAGCGTGCTGCGTACTCGAGCATACGGTCGAGCGTGAGCTTGGCCTGGTCTGCTGCCTCGTCCGAGACGCCGATCTGCACCTCGCCCTCGCCCGTCTCCAGGCAGCGCACGAGCTTTTCGAGCGTGATAAGATCCATGTTGACGCAGGTGGGCTGCACCGCGGGGAAGTAGAACTTCTTGCCGGTGCCCTGGCAGCGGCGCTCGAGCTCGTAGAGCACGCCGCGGACCGTCACGATAATGAACTCGCTCGCGTCGGACTCCTCGGCATACTTGATGATGCCGGCGGTGGAGCCGATGTAGTCGGCCTCGGCCAGAACGTCGGCCTTGCACTCGGGGTGCGCCAGCACGAGCGCGTCGGGGTGGGCCTCCGTCGCGTCGACGATCTGCTCGACGGTGATGATGTGATGGCGCGGGCAGTAGCCGTTGTTGAGGATGACGTGCTTTTGCGGCACCTGCTCGGCTACGAAGCGGCCCAGGTTTTGGTCGGGAATGAACAGGATATGCTGCTGCGGCAGCTCGGACACGATCTTAACGGCGTTGGAGCTGGTGACGCACACGTCGCTCCAGCTCTTGATCTCGACCGTGGAGTTGACGTAGCACACCACGGCCAGGTCGTCGCCGTACTCGGCGCGCGCCGCGTCGACCGTCTCGCGCTTGACCATGTGCGCCATGGGGCAGTCCGCGCCCGGCTCGGGCAGCAGCACGGTCTTAGTGGGATTGAGCAGCTTGGCGCTCTCGCCCATAAACTCCACGCCGCACAACACGATGGTCTGCTGCGGCAGGCTTTTGGCGAGCTTTGCCAGGTAGAAGCTATCGCCGACGTAATCGGCAACGGCTTGGACCTCGGGCGCCACGTAATAGTGCGCCAGGATCACCGCGTCACGTTGGGTTTTTAGTTGCTGAATGGCCTCGACGAGCTCTGCGGGCACCAGTGCCGCACGCTCCGTTGCCGTCGTTGCCGATGCTAGGCCGGCCGCGATATCGCGTGCAAGCTCCGACGCATCCATGTTCGCGCTCTGTGCCATCAAGGCCCCTCTCTTTTGGCGAATCTTGGGGCTTTAGTATGACACCTAGGTTTACAGCTGACAAGACAGCTGTAAACCTAGGTGTAAAGTTGAAATAAAGATTCAATCATATGGCAGGTCCATTTTCGAACTGGCAAGCTGAGGTTAGCCGGGCTTTCGGTAGCGCAAGGGGCATCTTTCGCCACCGCAATACCGCTTGGCGCGAGTTGCACGCCGTGAGGCGCAAACGGTCCGCACCCCCGCAAGCGGCGCGTACCCAATGTGGCAAAATCGAACTACTTAAGGGGGCCGAATGCTCAAGATTATTGCCTGCGACGATGATGTCGCTTTTCTAGATAGACTGCACCGGATGATCGACCGTTGGTCGACCGAGACGGGCACGACGGTCGATGTTGCGCTCGTCACGCGCGGCGAGGACCTGCTGGCCCGCCATGCCGCATCGCGCGCCGACATCATTCTGCTCGACATGATCATGCCGCTCGTCAACGGCATGGACACCGCGCGCGAATTGCGCCAGGCCGATACCGCCGTGCGCCTGGTGTTCCTCACCTCGTCGCCCGAGTTCGCACTGGAGTCCTACGAGGTCCGTGCTTTCGACTATCTGCTCAAGCCCGTGACTTACGAACGCCTGGCGCAGTTACTCGATGAGCTTTCGAGCATGCGCCCGGCGGCAACCGACGAGCTCGTGATCAAAACTTCCTTTGGCTACCACGCCCTGCGCCTGTCCGACATCGAATATGCCGAGGCGCGCAACAAGCACGTGGTCTTCCACCTGCGCGACGGACGCGACATCGAGGCACTCGAGTCGTTCCGCAGCGTCGAGGACCGTTTGGCGCAAAATGCCACCTTCTTTAAATGCCACCGTAGCTACCAGGTCAACTTGCGCAACATCGACCACTTCGATCGCACGGACATCGTCATGCGCTCGGGCGCGTGCATCCCGCTTTCGCGCAGCTGCAAGCAGGGATTCCAAGACGCCTACTTTGCGGCGCGCTTTGAGGGTGGGAGACACTGATGGTCTCCTCGGTCGAAATGGTCCTTTGGGCAATCCACCACGCCACGACGTTGCTCTTTGGCGTCTTTGCCTCGGCGGCGCTGTGCGGTATCGAAATCAATCGACGCCATGCACTCGAGTTGGTGGGGGTCGGAGTCGCAACCGGCGCTGCCTTTTCGATCGCCAATGCCGTCGGCGGCGAGCTTTTTGCCCGCCAGGTATATCCGCTCGTCGTGCATCTGCCGCTTACCGTCTACCTATGCGCGCGCTACCACTTGAGTCCGCTGCTCGCGGTGTTGGGCGTCACCAGCGCCTATCTGAGCTGCCAGTTCAGCAATTGGATGGGCATCGCCGCATTTGCCGCAACCGATTCTCAGATCGCATACTATCTGGCGCGCATCGCGACCACGCTCGCCGTCTTTGCCGTCCTGTTGCACTGGGCCGGCGACATCGGTCCGCGCTTGGCGATTAAAAGCACCACCGAGCTGGGCATCCTTTTAATCCTACCGCTCGTCTATTACATCTTTGACTATGCCACCAACGTCTACACCACGCTGTTCCACTCGGGCTCGGTGGTGACGGTTGAGTTTTTGGCATTTGCGCTCTGTGCCTTCTATCTTATGTTTCTTGCCGTTTACCTGCGCGAATACGAAGAAAAGGAAACCGCCGAGCGAGAGCGCTGGATGCTCGAAACCCGCGACAGCGCCGCCATCAAAGAGCTCGAGGCTTGGCGTCAATCTGGGCGCGAGCTGTCGATTCTTCGCCACGATATGCGCCACTTCCTACGCGGCCTGGCCGCTTTAATTGAGGAGGGCCACACCGACGAGGCGCTCAAACGCATCGACGAACTCTGCGAAGCTGGCGACCGCACCGCCGTACGCCGCTTCTGCGCCAACGAGACCGTAAACATCGCGCTTTCGTCATTTAACTCGGATATCAATAGAAACGGCATTACTGCCGATCTGCGCGCCGCCGTGCCCGAGAGCGTCCATGTAGCCGACGTCGATCTGTTTAGCGTGCTCTCGAACGCCCTGGACAACGCCATCGTCGCCGCAAGCGCCGCTCCCCAGGGCAAGCGATTTGTCGATCTGGACCTGCGTTGCGAGGACGGTCAGCTGCTCCTTTTGGTCTCCAACACGTTTGGGCGCCCGCCGCGCATGGTCGACGGCATGCCCGTGACCCGGCATGCGGGCCACGGCTTTGGCACCAGGAGCATCAAACTTGCCGTGGAGCGCATGAACGGCAACTGTCAGTTCCGCATTAACGGCGATCGGTTTGAGCTGCGCGCTGTGATGTAGAAGTGCGGCGCCGATCTCGAGGCGCGCCTTGCCCGCCAGGCAATCGCTCGCCGGCGCCAATCCGCTACAGCGGTGCAGCCGCCGGGGTCAGCTGCTTAATGTATGCCCACATGCGCTGCTTGGCGGCTTTGTCAGTGAGCGCCGCCTCAAAACCGTCGAGCGCGAGCACGCGGCGACCCTGCACATGGGCGACCAGGCCGGGCTTGAGCATGGCGGTGTCGAAGTCATCGATCGCCACGAGCATATCGGCATAGGTCTCGCGCATGGCATCAGCCGCGTTGTTGTCGAGCAGTAGCACCGCCTCGGGGTCCAAGGCCTCAAGCGCCTCGCGGAACAGCTCACACGGCAGAGTCTCGCCCACCGCGACCGCTCCGTCACCCACGCCGGCGACGCTTGCCAGCACGCAAAAATCCTCGGGCGCGTAGCCGATGGCCCCAAGCGCCTTGCGCAACGCCGCGCCATCCGGGCCGGCGGCAAGCTCGCCACCCGAACGCTCGGCCTCGTCCAAATCGCCTTTGACCAGCACGATCGGCGAGCACGCGTTGCCCGCGATACGCACGCCACGGACCGCAAGCGATGCGAGCTCCTGCTCGGCCGCCTGGGCGATGGCTTCTTTTTTCTGGCTTTGTGACGTGGACATGCGCTCTCCAATCGTTTGCGTGCCCACCATTATATAAAAGAGCTGCCCGCGAGTGGTTGCTTTGCGGGCGGCTGGGTATAAGCACGGTCGTACTGAGTTTTACGCGGCCGAGCCGCGTCGCATTATGGAGGTCACCATGGCTGACATTAATCAGATTACCCCCGAGAACTTCGATTCCATCGTTAACGACAGCCTGCCCGTGCTGGTCGATTTTTGGGCACCGTGGTGCGGGCCCTGTCGATCCCTCTCGCCCATCGTTGACGAGGTTGCCGATGAGCTGGCGGGCAAACTCGCCGTTGCCAAGTGCAACGTCGACGACAACCAGGACCTGGCCATGAAGTATGGCGTCATGAGCATCCCCACGCTGATTGTGTTTAAGAACGGCGAGGAGATTGACCGCTCGGTTGGCGCTCTGCCCAAGGCGAGGCTGCAGGCGCTGCTGGAGAAGCATCTGTAATACGCTTGTTACATGTTGCCGTCTGCCTGCCGTCCATGAGCGCTTTTACGCCGCTCGCCGGACTTCTGGATGCACCGAGTGCAACCACGGATAGTATGGTAGTCACAAACAGCCCCCAGTGAACGGGTGCGGGTCGCACAGACTCGTACCCGTTTTCTTATGCAGCTGCGCGCAGAGCGGGCGTAGTAAAATCTGAACCACTGAACTGCCCCAAACAAAAGGAGATTTCCCATGCATGATGTTGGAATGAACATGAGCCAGCTTGCCATGAGCGTCAAGCAGGTCGACGACACCATCGAGCTCGCTCACGAGTGGAGCCATCAGCTGCTGCATGCGACCGAGAATTTTGACATGGAGCGCATCGGCGCCAAGCTCGAGGCCGCCATGGCCGCGCTGCACGAGGCGCATGACGCGCTCGAGGGCTACGAGGAAGCCATCGAGGCCGACCACAACTCCGTCGGCTCCGTGAAGCTGGTGTAAGGTGGCCGAACACGAGCACAGCTGCGGGTACGAGCACGAGCATCCGCACGGGGCGGACGGTGACGCGGGCTGCCACTGTAGTGGTTCCGGCTCCGAGCTGGTCCGTTTTTCGGTTACCGCGCCCGACGACCTGCTGCGCCGTTTTGACGAGCAGATCGCACGCCGCGGCGACGTGGCCAACCGATCCGAGGCCGTGCGCGACCTGATTCGCGCCTCGATCGCCAAGGAGCAGATGCGCACGCCCGATGAGCACGTTATCGGGTCGCTCACCATGATCTATGACCACCATACCGGCGACCTGACGCGCCGTCTGGACGAGGTGCAGCACGACTACACCAACGAGATCGTATCGACCATGCACGTGCATCTGGATCACCACAACTGCTTGGAGATTCTGGCGCTCAAGGGTCGCGGCGAGCGCGTCTACGAACTAGCCGACCGTCTGCTGGGCCTGCGCGGCGTTAAGCACGGCGAGCTCACGTGCGCCGCCACCAAGCAGAGCCTGGGGCTGTAGCGGGATTTCCCGCAGCGCACCTGCCAAATAGGGACAGGTTTGTTTTGGCAGGTTTAGAAGTTTTACCTACCAAAATAAACCTGTCCCTTTTTGGTCGGTTTTGATGAGGGGTGTCGCATGCGGCATGTGCATATTCATGTGACGGGCATTGTGCAGGGCGTTGGCATGCGACCGTTTGTGTATCGCGAGGCCATGGCGCATGGCATTTGCGGATGGGTGCTCAATGCGGGCGACGGCGTGCATATCGAGGCGCACGCTCCGGCCGATGCGCTCGATGCTTTTGTTGCCGCGCTTTCTGAGCATGCGCCTACGGCAGCCCGCGTAGAGCATGTCGAGGTTGTGGACCTGGTAGCCAACGGTTGGGATGCCGCCGATGAACAGGGCTTTCGCATCGTAGCATCGCAGGACCAGACCGCGCACACGACGCTCGTCTCGCCCGACATCGCTACCTGCGACGATTGCCTGCGCGAATTGTTCGATCCCGCCGACCGACGCTATCACTACCCTTTTATCAACTGCACTAACTGCGGCCCACGCTTTACCATCATTCGGTCGCTGCCTTATGACCGAGCGGCCACGTCGATGGATTGTTTTCCCATGTGTCCCAAGTGCGCCGCGGAGTATGCCGACCCACTCGACCGGCGTTTTCACGCGCAGCCCGATGCCTGCTTTGATTGCGGGCCGCATATTACGTGGCGCGAGGCTGTGAACGGCGATGCGTGCGGGAATTCGTCCGCGACACCGGCCGTCGGCACCACACGCGAGGCCAGCGACGCTATCATCGAGCGCTGCGTTGAGCTGCTGGCCAGCGGTGGCATCGTCGCCATCAAGGGCCTGGGCGGATTCCATCTATCCTGTGACGCTGCCAACGAGCAGGCGGTGGCCGAGCTGCGCCGTCGCAAGCGTCGCAGCAACAAGCCGCTTGCCGTCATGGTGCGCAGTCTTGCCGATGCCGGGCGCCTGTGCTATATCGACGATGCTGAACGCGATCTGCTCGCCGGCAGTATCCGCCCCATCGTGCTGCTGCGCCGGCGGGCTGTTTGCGGGAACGACGGCGATTCTTCCGACGCCCTCGTACTCGCACCGTCCGTCGCGCGCGACCTGCCCGAGCTTGGCGTTATGCTCCCCTACACCCCGCTTCAGCATCTTCTGCTTGCAGCTGCCGCGTCGCACGGTATGCACGCGCTCGTCATGACCAGCGGCAACCTGAGCGAAGAGCCCATCGAGACCGATGACGATCTTGCCTGGGAGCGCCTCGTTGCCGCCGGCATTGCCGACGCGCTGCTCGGCAACGATCGAGCGATTCTCTCGCGCTATGACGATTCCGTGGTGCGCGTGGTCAACGTCGCCGTTATGCCCGTGCGCCGCGCTCGCGGATATGCACCCCAGCCGCTGCCGTTGCCGGCGCTCGACGGCGCTCCGTCCTGCGTGCTCGCCTGCGGGCCACAACAAAAGGCCACGATTGCGCTCACGCGTGAAGGGACGAACGGCGAGGCAACCTGTTTTGTGTCGCAGCATATCGGCGATGTTGAAAACGGCGGGACCTTCGATGCCTGGAACGCCGCGCGCACGCGCTTGGAAGATCTCTTCGACTTGGCGCCCGCCGCCTTGGCCTGCGATGTACACCCCAGCTATCTATCGGGCCAGTGGGCGCGCGAGCAAGCGCGAAAATGCAATCTGCCGCTCGTTGAGGTGCAGCACCATCATGCGCATATCGCGAGCGTAATGGCCGAGGCCATCGCCGCGGGCCAGCTTACAACCGACGCGCGTGTCCTTGGCATCGCCTTTGACGGCACCGGCGCCGGCACCGATGGGACCATTTGGGGCGGCGAGTTTCTTGTCGCCGGCCTTGGCGGCTTTGAGCGCGCCGCGCATTTGCGCACCTGGGCGCTCCCCGGTGGGGCGGCCTCCGTGCGCGATGCCCGCCGCAACGCCTTTGCCCTGCTCAGTGAGCTCGGCCTGCTCGAGCACCCAGGTGCCGCTCGGCTTTTGGACAGTCTCGACGACCAAACGCGCAGCGTGACAGCCACCATGATCGAGCGCGGCATCAACAGCCCGCGTACCAGCAGCATGGGGCGTCTCTTTGATGCCGCGGCAGCGATTCTGGGCATCTGCGACAAGGCAACCTACGAGGGCGAACCCGCCATCGAGCTCGAAGCCGCCGCCTGGCGCGCGCTGGACGGCGAAATCGCCCATTTTCCCGACGACAACGCCGGCTATTCCGCATCTGATCCATCGTTGCTGAACGGCCCCGATGTTCTGGACCAGAAAGCATTCTTTGGGGCACTTTTGGAGGGAATTGAAGCCGGAGCGCCCGCCAACAGGCTCGCACTCGACTTCCATGTCGCCATCGCGCGCTCCTCGGCGCGCATCGCCAGCGATATCTGCGTGCGCGAGGGCATCGACACCGTCGCGCTCTCGGGCGGCGTGTTCATGAACCGACTTCTGCTTCAGCTCCTCGCCCGCGAGCTCAAAAGCGCAGGCCTTACTGTCCTTGTCCCCCACACCGTACCCGTCAATGACGGCTGCATCGCCTACGGTCAGGCGGCGGTCGCAAGCGCTCGTCTTGCGCAGATTGCATCACAGTAGCTCGCCCTCGCACGCCGCCGTCTCACAGGCGTAACGCGTTTGCCCGCAGCGCCCGCGAGCGCTACCATCAACTGATGGATTATTGAGCGCCCGTCCAGCGCAAAGCGTATAAAAGGGGAACAATATGTGCCTTGCCGTTCCCGGTAAAGTAGTCAAACGCGACGACGACCTCAAGGCCACCGTCGACATGATGGGCATCGAGCGCCCCGTGTCGCTGCGACTCGTGCCGACGGCGCAGGTTGGCGACTATATTCTCGTACACGCCGGCTTTGGCATCCAGATTGTCGACGAGCAGGAAGCACAGGAAACGCTCGAGCTTGTTAATGCCATGTCCGAGCTGGTCGAAGAAGACCAGCTGACCACCGACCCGGCGGAGGCTTACTAGTGGCGCCCGAGCAGCCGGCGCGCTCCGGTATCGATTTCTCGGCATTCCGCGATCCCAAGCTGGCTCGCGAGCTCATCGAGCGCATTCATGAGCTTGTCGGCGACCGCACCATCAACCTTATGGAAGTCTGCGGCACGCATACCGTGAGCATCGGGCGCTATGGCTTTCGCTCCATTATGCCGGCCGGGCTCAAGCTGCTGAGCGGCCCGGGCTGCCCCGTCTGCGTCACCGCCAACCGCGACATCGACCACGCAATCGCGCTCGCCAACATAGACGGCGCCATCATCACCACCTTTGGCGACATGATGCGCGTGCCCGGATCATCCACCTCGCTCGCTGCGCAAAAGGCGGCGGGGCGCGATATCCGCATCGTCTATTCCCCGCTCGACGCGCTCGACATTGCCGAGCAAAACCCCAATCGTCCGGTCATTTTTATGGGCGTGGGCTTTGAGACTACGACGCCCACCATCGCCGCCGCCATCTTGGAGGCCGAGGCGCGCGGGCTTTTGAACTTCTCGGTCTATTGCGCCCACAAGACCACGCCGCCGGCGTTGCGCGCCATCGCCAACGACCCCGAGACCACCATCGACGGCTTTATCCTGCCGGGCCACGTCGCCACCATCACGGGCTTGGCGCCCTTTAGCTTTTTGGTCGACGAGTTCGATACCCCGGGCGTAGTCACGGGATTTGAACCGGTCGATATCCTGCAGGGCATCTGCATGCTGGTCCAGATGGTTGTCGAGGACAGGCCCGCGATCGACAACGCCTACCGTCGCGGCGTCAATGCCGACGGCAATCCCGTGGCGCGCCAGCTGGTCGAGCAGGTGTTTGAGCCATGCGACACCACGTGGCGCGGGCTGGGGCCGATTGCCAACTCGGGCCTTTCCATCCGCCCCGAGTGCTCGCGCTTTGATGCCCGTACCCGCTTTGACGTGCCCGTCGAGGAGACGGTCGAGCCGCGCGGGTGCCGCTGCGGCGACGTGCTGCGCGGGGCCATTACGCCGAGCAGCTGCCCGCTCTTTGGCCACGCTTGTACGCCCGAGCATCCCGTCGGCCCCTGCATGGTGAGCTCCGAGGGCAGCTGCGCAGCATATTTCCGCTACCGAGGCTAATAGGTTCCGCCGTTCTAACGAACGGCGGACCAGTCGACGCTGCGCCTCACCCATATAATTCCACCCACGATTGGAGTTTTCGATATGTCCCATAGCGTTACCGATAGCACCGTCCTGCTGGGTCACGGCTCCGGCGGCCAGATGATGAAACGCATCATCGATGAGGTCTTTTTAGATGCCTTTGGGTCGCCCGAGCTGCTCGAGGGCAACGACGCCGGCGTCGCTACGCTGCCCGCGAGCGGGCGCATCGCCATGTCGACCGACAGCTTTGTAGTCTCGCCTCAGTTCTTCCCCGGTGGCAACATCGGCCGCCTCGCTGTATGCGGAACCGTCAACGACGTCGCGACCTCGGGCGCCAACGTGCGCTACCTATCGTGCGGCTTTATCCTCGAAGAGGGCTATCCCATGGATAAGCTCCGCCAGATTGTGCAGACGATGGCCGAGACGGCGCGCGAGGCGGGCGTGTCCATAATCACGGGCGACACTAAGGTGGTCGAGCGCGGCGGGGCCGACGGCGTCTATATCAATACCGCCGGCGTGGGCGAGGTGCCTGCGGGCGTGGCGCTCAGCGGCGCAAACTGCCAGCCCGGCGATGTCATCCTGGTCTCAGGTACACTGGGCGACCACGGCATCGCTATCATGAGCCAACGCGAGGGTCTGGCGTTTTCGAGCACCATCGAAAGCGACGCCGCGCCGCTCAACCACCTGATTGCCGATGTGCTTGCTGCAGCACCCGACACACGCTGCTTTCGCGACCCCACGCGCGGTGGCTTGGCCTCGACGCTCAACGAGTTTGCGCAGGCCAGCGGCGTTACCATGGAGATCGACGAGGACGATGTGCCCGTGCGCCCAGACGTGCAGGCAGCCTGCGAGATGCTCGGCTACGATGTGCTGCAGGTGGCAAACGAGGGCAAGATGGTTGCCGTCGTGCCGGCCGAGCAAGCCGATGCCGCGCTGAGCGCCATGCGCGCCGCCCGCTACGGCGAGAATGCCGCCATCATCGGTCGCGTGCTGCCACTTGCCGAGGGCGCCCATCCCGCCGTGCGCGTGCGCACCGGCTGGGGCTCGACCCGCATCCTCGACATGCTCGTGGGAGAACAGCTGCCGAGGATTTGCTAGGGCAAAACCACACGGTCGGCGCGATGCGGCCTGATACCCCTGGAGATGTTCAGATTCCAAGCACGCCCAACGCGGAAGCCCAGTATTATGGGGTGCGTTTTAAACCCAATGACGGGAGTTTTTATGGCAGCAGCTTTTTCCCATGTGATCTTTGACCTGGACGGCACCATCCTCAACACACTCGAGGACCTGGCGGCCGCCGGCAACCATACCTGCGAGATGCACGGCTGGCCCTCGTTTGCCGTAGACGAGTACCGCTACAAGGTGGGAAACGGCATGCTCAAGCTAGTCGAACGCTTTATGCCTGCCGAGTATGCGGGCGACAGCCGTATGTTTGAGCAAACGCTTGCCGAGTTTAGGGCTTACTACGGCGAGCACAAGGAGGACCACACCGCCCCCTATGCCGGTACGATCGAGATGCTCGACCGCCTGCGCGCCGCGGGCGTGCAGCTTGCCGTGCTCACTAACAAGGACCACGTCTCGGCGGCTCCGCTTATCGAGAAGTATTTTGGTTCCGAGCGCTTTGCGCTGGTGCAGGGCCGCGTCGATGCGTTTCCGCCCAAGCCCGAAGCGCCCGTCACACTGCATGTGATGGAAGAGCTAGGCGCCGATCCGTCGACCACGCTCTATGTGGGCGATTCCAATGTCGATATCCTGACCGGCCACAACGCCGGCCTTAAGAGTGCGGGCGTCAGCTGGGGCTTCCGCGGCCGCGCAGAGCTGGAAGCCGCCGGCGCCGACTACGTGGTGGACACCCAGGCAGAGCTCGCGGCGCTGATTCTGGGCGAGTAACGCTGGTGCTGTTCAACCCAGCCGCCGCAATACCGTTGCGCGGAAAGTAGTCGTTGGGGACGTTCTTAAACGACTAGTCAAACAAGAACGTCCCCAACGACTAGTCATTTAAGAACGTCCCCAATGACTGCCATGGCAACGCCGATGTTTTGGCAACGACAGCGAGCGGTCACCAGAGCGAACAAATTGGCATGAAAAGAAGGCGGCATAGACCTTCTGGTCATGCCGTCCTCTTTGAATGACAAGTTGTCGCTCTGGTGCCCGCGCAGCGTCGAGCAGTTGCGGCGTTTGGTAAAACGCCGCAACGAACTAGCTCAGCATTGCATCCATCATCTCGGAGTTGACGGAGTCGTCGGCAGACCACTCGCCATCGTCGTTGCAGGTGTACTTGAAGATAACCGTGGTCTTCCTGGGCTCGGTGGCCTTGGTCACATCGACCATAACCTGACCGGCCATCTTGTACAGCTCGTCATCGGAAGGAACCGTGTCAAGCGCAGCGACCTTCTCCTGATACTGGGTGGAGAAGTCCTCGACGATCTTGTTCATAGATTTGCATGTAATAGAGACCTCGGCGGTCGCGACACCCTTGTCCTCGTCGACCGTCACGTCGCCGATCTTGTAGTCAAAGCCCTCAAGATAGGTCTTGGCGTACTCCTTGGGATCGATACCCAGCTGCTCGAACTCGTCGCCCGAAGCCTCCTCCAGACCAGAGAGGAAGTCGTCGCCACCGTTCTTGACCTCGTCAAACTGCGTCGTAAGATCCTCGGTGATGAGCTCCTCAACCGAAGGACCTCCACAGCCGGAAAGCACGACCACGCATGCAACCAAGACGGCCATGAGGGGCGCAAGCAGCAGCTTCTTTTTCATGTTGTTCCTCCCAATGAGCGGCACCGCGCTTCCCGGACGCGGCACACGTTGTAATAAGTAAGCCCATACTATCCACTTATGAACACCCTCGGCAACGCGAAGGCGTGGTCGGTTCGTTTTAGCGTCCGAACGGTTTGCAAGCCCGCCCAACGTACAATAAAACGCTTCCCCGCGATGCAATAAAAAAGGTGGCCGGAAAACCCGACCACCCTTGCACATCCTTTGGATGCCGCAGTTTACTTGCGAACGACCTTAACGATGGCGTCACCAGCAGCAACGGCAGACTCAGCCTCGACGGCGAGCTCGACGTCGGCGAACTCGGCGGTATTGGACACGGCCACGACGACGCAGTCCTTGTAGCCGGCAGCGGCGATCTTGGCGCGGTCGATCTTGAGCATGGGCTGGCCAGCCTTAACGACATCGTCAGCCTTGACGAAGCCCTCGAAGCCGTCGCCGTTCATGTTGACGGTATCGACGCCAACGTGCACCAAAACCTCGATGCCGCTATCAGACTGCAGGCCCACGGCGTGACCCATGGTGACGGTCACCTTGCCGTCGCAGGGAGCGTAGACCAGATCGTCCTCGGGCCACACGGCACAGCCCTTGCCCAGCACCTCGCCGCTAAAGACGGGATCGGGCACGTCGGCCATCTTGATGACCTTGCCCTTGACGGGCGAGCACAGCACGTCGGCGCCGGCAGAAGCAGAGATGGAGGCCGGAGCAGCAGCTGCCGCGGGCTCAGCCTTCTTCTTGAACATATCAAACAGACCCATACGTTTTCTCCTCTTGATTAAGCGCAACGTTGTGCGCATGCCTACGGTAATTATAGTGCCAAATGGTTCAAATGCTAAGGTGGGGACTCGAATCGCGAGCCCTTCTCGGTAGTGCTCGTGGGATGAGCATCTCCTTTGCATCGCGGGTCGATAAGCCGAGTATCGCCCACGCGCGGGACGGGCAGAAGCGGGCGCGCCAAACCCGACACTTCTTTTCGCGCCCACGGACTGCCGCCGCCCCGTCCCTGACACTTCCTGATACCGGCCGAAACGTGCCAAAATAAACCTGTCCCTTTTTGGTAGGTTTGGCGAGTGTGGATTTTCGGACGCTTAACTAACGAGCGTGGATAATCTCCCACTTTGACTTTGAGGCCGTCACCGAGCCAAAAACGGGAGATTATCCACGTTCATTTTGGATGACCCCCTTGTACCAAGCCGAGCTCCATGGTCAAGTAATAACGACTTCTCATCATTAGATTGTTTACATCAATCCTAATAACTATTTAATCCTTAAACTCGTTATTAGAATTGATATGATTAGCCTAATAACGAGTTTCCGGCACTAAAGATATGGAGGGCGCGATGCAAATCGAGGAGAACGGCCAGGGAACGCTCCGCAATAATCTATCGGGGAAATTGGCTTACTATTCGTTTTTTCCAACGCCCTTGCAATCATTGAGGCAGCTAAACCTCACCGAGGAAACCTATCGCACGCTTTCCGCATGCTCACGAAAGCTTGGAGAGCTTGAAGGCATGCTCTACTTTGTTCCCAACGCCGACATGTATCTGACAATGTACGTGCGCAAAGAAGCACTCCTTTCTTCGCAAATTGAGGGAACCCAGTGCACGTTTGACGACCTACTTAGTCCATCGCAAACACAACTCCATCATAAAGATGTTGCAGACGTCGTGAATTACGTCCGTGCTGTCGACCGCGGCGTAGAACTGCTCAAAAAGATGCCCTTGTGCACGAGACTTCTTAGGCAAGTTCATGCGGTCCTGCTGGACGGAGTGCGCGGAACGGAGAAGAATCCAGGCGAGCTGCGCTCCTCACAAAACTGGATTGGCCCCTCAGGCTGCACCATTGCAACCGCATCGTTTGTCCCTCCAAACATTGAAGATTTGAGTAACACGCTCCAGGACCTCGAACGCTTTATCAATGAGCCTCAAGTCGAAATGGATCCGATTGTGCGGGCGGCGCTCGTCCATTACCAATTTGAAACTGCCCATCCATTCCTAGACGGAAACGGTCGCCTGGGCAGGCTTCTCATTACACTTATGCTCATCAATGATGGCGTTCTTCATTCTTGCTTGTTCTATCCATCGTTCCAGTTCAAGAAAAACCGAAGCGAGTACTACCGGCAACTCACATCCGTAAGGGAGAGAGGCACTTACGAGGAATGGATAGAGTTTTTCTGCAACAGTCTTCTCGAGAGTGCGAAGGACTCGGTAGGGTCTTTAAAAAACCTTGTTGACCTCCATAACCGTTCCACAGCAACCATTACCGAAAATCTCGGAAGGACTGCTGCAAACGGGCAAAGGCTGTTGGGCATTCTTGAAGAGCACCCCATCGTCGACACCGCATTCATCGCTGCCCAACTCGATATCGGCAGGAGTACCGCGAGCTCGCTCGTCAAATCATTTGAAGAATTGGGTATCCTCCGTCCGCTCGACGAGTCAAGACAGAGATACCGGCAGTACGGGTATGAAGAGTATCTTTCGATTCTCAGGGAAGACGCCGAGCCGATTAGATAGGCATCGCAGCCCAGGCAAATTAAAGCGAGCGTGGATAATCTCCCACTTTGAGCCCGCACACAGGCCAAAAACGGGAGATTATCCACGCTCATTCCTGAGTAGTCATTTATGAACGTCCCCAATGACTAGCCCGGCAACGCCGATGTTTCGGCAACGACAGCGAGCGAGCCGCATTCGGAGCAAGACGACGCCGCAGGTAGAGAACGGACAGCGAGCGGGTCGCATTTGAGACAAGGTGACGTGAAACGAAAGGGCGCTGACCTTCTGGTCGCGCCCTTGAAGTTGAACGTCAGATTGTCCAAATGCGGCCCGCGCAGCGTCGAGCAGTTACGGCGTTTGGTAAAACGCCGTAACTAACGTGCTCCGTACTGCTCGTAGTAGGCGTCGATGGCGGTCTTGAGCTCGTCGTCGATGACAACCTTGCCGTCGATCTCGTGGTTGTAGAGGGTCTCGACGACCTCGGCCATGGAGACGATGCTCGCGACGGGGAAACCGTACTTGGCCTCGATCTCCTTCTGCGCAGTGGTCACACCGCCCTTGCCGACCTCCATGCGGTTGAGGGACACGATCAGGCCCTTGATCTCGACATCGGCAGCAGCCTTGACCTTGGGATAGGTCTCGTCGATGGACTTACCGCTGGTGGTGACGTCCTCGACCATGACCACGCGGTCGCCGTCCTGGGGCTCGTAGCCCAGCAGGTTGCCCTTGTCGGCGCCGTGGTCCTTGGCCTCCTTGCGGTCGCAGCAGTACTTGACCTCCTTGCCATACAGCTCGTGGTAGGCAATCGCGGTCACGACAGCCAGCGGAATACCCTTGTAGGCCGGTCCAAACAGCACGTCAAAGTCGTCGCCAAAGTTATCGTGGATGGCCTGGGCGTAATACTCGCCCAGCTTCTTGAGCTGATAGCCCGTCACGTAAGCGCCGGCGTTCATAAAAAACGGGGACTGACGGCCGCTCTTGAGCGTAAAGCTGCCGAACTTAAGAACGTCGGACTCAACCATGAACTTGATGAACTCTTGCTTGTAAGCCTCCATGCGGGCTCCTCTCGTAATTGCGTACGTGCTCTTCAGTTTAGCGCAGGCGAGGCGTCGATGTGGGCGTGCTTTGGGGCCACGGCATTCTGTAAAGGCTTTGTCAGGGGGAATGGTTTTCCGAACAATGGGGTTGACATGTCAAACCCCCTCATCAAGAATACGGGCGGATTAAAAAGGGGTACGAGATACCCAAAGCGCGCTGCGCTCAGCCTTTAGGAGGTGTGCCATGGAAGGCAGTCCTAGTCGAAAAACCTGCATGTCGCCCTCGGCACGCCGCGAGGACTCCGCACACGCATAAACGCCACCGGCAGATCGCCAAAACCACCGCAAAGGCGCGCTGCACCCTTTGTGGGCTCAAGAGCTTGACGTGAGCGACATCTAGGTTTTTTGAAGTAAATACGACACGTACGCTAACTCCCCTCAACAAGGAGGACCCTATGCTGATGCTCAAAACCGTCACGGTACTCGAAGCCATCTCCAAGCGCCGCCGCACGGCGCGCCCTGCCGCTCATACCGGCCTGTCCAAGAACACCATATTCGCCGCCACCCATAGTGCCGAGGACGCCCTCGTACTGCTTGACGCCACGGCAAACGGCCTCACCGTCGAGCAGGCAACTGAGCGCCTGAACGCCGTCGGCCCCAACACCATCGAGGCAACGACCAAAACGCTCGCCCGCCGCATCGCCGATGCGTTCATCGATCCCTTCGCCGGCATCCTCGCCGCGCTCGCACTGGTCTCGCTCTACATCGACGTGCTCGCCGTGCCCGAACCGCAGCGCGACCCCTCCACGGTCATCGTCATCGGCATCATGCTGCTGGTATCGGGCGGCATGAAGTTTATCCAGGAAGCCCGCAGCGGCAATGCGGCCGAGGCCCTCAAGGACCTGGTCTCCAACACTTGCACCGCCCTGCGCGACGGCGAGCGCATCGAGATCCCCTTCGACGAGCTCGTCCCCGGCGATGTAATCCGTCTCTCTGCCGGCGATATGGTGCCGGCAGATGCCCGCATCATCACCGCGCGCGACCTGTTTGTGATCGAGTCCGCACTCACCGGCGAGAGCGAGGCCGTCGAGAAGACCACCGCCGTCACCGTCGTCGAGGGCGCCGACGGCTCCGCACTGCCACTCTCTGCCTGCAAGAACATCGTCTTTACCGGCACCTCCGTGCAAAACGGCGCCGCCATGGCGCTTGTCGTTGCCACCGGCTCGGACACCTACCTGGGCGGCATCGCCAAGATGCTCAACGGGCGCGGCGAAAAGAGCGCGTTTGACCGCGGCGTCTCGAGCGTCTCCATGTTGCTCGTACGCCTCATGCTCGTTATGGCGCCGGCCGTCTTTGCCATCAACGCCGCCACCAAGGGCAACGTCATCGACGCGCTGCTGTTCGCCATGAGCGTGGCCGTGGGCATCACGCCGCAAATGCTTCCCGTCATCGTGACCACGAGCCTGTCGCAGGGCGCCAAGGACCTCGCCCGTCGCCAGGTTATCGTCAAGGAGCTGCCGGCGATTCAAAACCTCGGAGCGATGGACGTCCTGTGCTGCGACAAGACCGGCACCCTCACCGAAGACCGCATCGTGCTCGAGCGCTACCTCAACACCGATGGCAACGAGGACGCGCGCGTGCTGCGCCATGCGTTTTTGAACAGCTTCTTCCAGACCGGCCTCAAAAATCTTATCGACCTGGCCGTAATCGACCGTGCCGATGTGACACCCTCGACCGTCGCACCCGATTCCATGCTGGGCCAGAGCCTGCGCGACCGCTACACCAAGGTCGACGAGGTTCCCTTCGATTTCTCGCGCCGTCGCCTGAGCGTAGTTGTCGCCGACGCCCAAGGCAAAACCCAGATGGTTACCAAGGGCGCTGCCGAGGAAATGCTCGAGATCTGCTCCTTTGTCGAGATCGATGGCATCGCTCAGCCGCTCACCGACGAGAAGCTCGCCCAGATTCGCAAGCAGATCGCCGGACTTAACGCCGAGGGCCTACGCGTAATTGCCGTGGCGCAGAAGACCAATCCGCGCTGCGTGGGCGAGTTTGGCATCGCCGACGAGTGCGACATGGTGCTGATGGGCTTTTTGGCCTTCCTCGATCCGCCCAAAGCAAGTGCCGCGGGCGCCGTCGCCACCCTCGAGGCCAAGGGCGTGGCGGTCAAGGTCCTAACCGGCGACAACGACCGCGTCGCCGCCACCGTCTGCGAGCAGATTGGTATCGATGCGAGCAACGTCTTGCTCGGCTCCGAGATCGATGCGCTCGATGACGCCGAACTTGCCGAGCGCGCCGAGAAAACCCACCTCTTCGCCAAGCTCTCGCCGCTGCAGAAGGCGCGCCTGGTACGTGTCATGCGCGAGATGCTCGGCCACACCGTGGGCTTTATGGGCGACGGCATCAACGACGCCGCCGCCATGCGTGCGAGCGATTGCGGCATCTCGGTCGATTCGGCCGTCGATATTGCCAAGGAATCCGCCGATATCATCTTGCTTCAGAAGGACCTAGGCGTGCTCGAGCGCGGCATCATCGAAGGCCGCCGTACCTACGGCAACCTGCTCAAGTACCTTAAGACCACGGTGAGCTCCAACTTTGGCAACGTGTTGTCCGTGACTGTCGCGAGCCTGTTCTTGCCGTTTTTGCCCATGAGCGCCCTGCAGCTGGTGCTGCTGTCGCTGGTCTACGAGATCGTATGCATCGCGCTGCCGTGGGACACCGTCGACGATGCCTGGACTGCCCGTCCGCGCGCCTGGGACGCCGTATCCATCAAGGGCTTTATGCTCGAGCTGGGCCCCGTGAGCTCGCTGTTTGACATCGTGACCTTCGCCGCGCTCTTCTTTGTGGTGTGCCCCGCCGCCGTGGGCGCAAGCTGGTCCGAGCTTGCCGCCGCGGGCAACGTCATGGGTATGGCAGCCTTTGCGGCGCTCTTCCAGAGTGGCTGGTTTGTCGAGTCCATGTGGTCGCAGACGCTCGTGATCCACATGCTGCGCTCCCCGCACCTGCCGAGCCCGCGCGACCACGCCGCGCCCGCATTGTGCGTTCTTACCGTGCTGGGCCTGGCGCTCGTCACCTGGCTGCCGGCAAGCCCCATCGCCGATGCGCTCGGCCTCATGCCGCTGTCCACGAGCTTTTTTGGGCTGCTCATTGGCATCGTTACCGCCTATATCGCGCTCACCCAGCTGGCAAAGCGCCGCTACATTGCCCGCCACGGCGAGCTGCTGTAGCAAGTAGACGGAAAACACCCTGCCAGCTGCCGTTGCCACTACCACAGCTGCCAACGCCGCTGCCGTTGCCTCTGCCGCCGCCGCAGTCTATCCCCCCAGCAGTTGCGGTGAAATAGTTCCTGTTTAAAGCCCCGTGACTTTAATTTAGGGACTATTCCACCGCAACTTATTGGGAGATTAGCTAGTCCTTGGGTGTCCAGGACCAGAAGAAGTTGATGAGGGCCACGCGCGAGGCGGTGCCGGTCTTTTTGTTGATCGAGGAAATGTGACGATAGAGCGTGGAGCGCGAAAGGAAGAGCGTTGTGGCGATGTCCTGAACGCTCTGGTCCGAAACGACCAAGACCTCAAGAATATCGTGCTCGCGCTCTGTAAGCCCAAAGGTGGCGACGAAAGCATCGAGGCGTTCATCGGACGTGAGCTTCGCCGCCTCCACGGGCTCGGGGTCGGGGCATGTGGGCGCAAGATCCCCACCAAGATCGTCGGTGGCAAGCGGCAGGCCATCCTGCATCACGGCATCATCGGCTCGTTGCCCCAACTGCCCCAGCAGCGTAATCGCAATGCCCACAAACATCACGAGCGCTGCACCGACCGCAGCCAGCACATTTTGACTCGAGATAATCGCCACTGCCGGCGCCGTCACGAACATCGAGCACACGTTGTTGACGACGCGACCCATGCACGGCCAAAAATATGACCAGCGCGCATAGAGCGAGACGGCGGCATATTTTGTGGTAAAGAACACCACGAAAAAGCCCGAGCCCAGATAAAAGATGATCGTGGCAGCAAGCTCGTTGCCGCCATTGCCATCGACGATGAGCACAAAGAACGAAAGCGTGGACAGTATGGCGGCACATGTCATGCCGATATTCATATACGAGCGGCCGTGCAGGTCAAATAGTGCGCCAGCGACCAACGAGCTCACGACAAGCAGCAGGCGCGGCCAATCGCCCAAATCGACGGCTCCGACAGCATACAGGGTCGTGAAGCCCGCGTTGAGAGCGGCGAATACGCTGGAAAGATACGCCGTCGCCACGGTCAGGCGAACTACGGCGCGACGGAATGCCGCCTTTGCCTCGGGATCGTCATGCCACTTGGCGCCATATTTCAGAGCATCTACCGAAAGCCCGGCAGCACTGGGTTCAAAGTTGGGATCGGACTCGTCGCGCAGCTTGGCGCGTCGGGCACCGTGGAGCAACGCCACCTGCGCGATCGCACAGACGACCAGAACAGCCTGCTGAGGAATGCCGACAGGCATCACCATGTGGTTGAGAACCTGCACCAGAACGCCCATGGCGTAAGAAAGTGCGGCGGCGCGCGCCAAGCAGGGCGTTCGCGCAAAGCGCCTCGCAAAATTTGCATGAGCAGTCGATCCGCAGTAGCCCAGCGCGCAGCACGCCACCAAACCGCCGGCAATTACCACCTCAACCTGAACCGCCATAATCAACAGCAGCAATGCCGCCACCAGCAAAACGCCCGTGACGTCACTCGTTGCGTCGATAGCATGGGGACGGCGATAGTACAGAATGGGACGCACAAAAAAGCCAATCACGCTCGCGCCGATGACAAGGCTCTCATAAATAACGACCTCGTTCGGAGACACGAACTCGGCCATGCGCACATCAAAAAGATACTCGCACGCCAAAAACGTGAAGAAGAACAGCGCCAGGCATATAATCTCCCGAATGCCCCGACGCAAATATGCGGTTGTGTCTCCCATGCCCCTCATGGTTAACCCCCAGCTGCTCAATTGTCTGGAAATCTATTTTAATAAAGAACCAGTCTCAATATCGAAGCCAGGCTCGAAATGCTGCCAATTCGACCCCAGCCGTCCACATCACGCCGCGATTTTGAGCCGCATGGACCAGAAGGGACGCGCGCGATCTCTAGCTCGGCCAGGAGTGTCTCCAACTACCACCCATTTAAGTACGTCCCCATTGAGTGGCCGAAGAGCGTCCCCGGCGTCCAATCAAAAATGAGCCATGTGTCCCAGTTGTGGAGACTCGTTGAGCCGTCTGGGTATCGTGAAAGATCGCGCGCTCGCCCATCATCAAAAGTGACACACGCTACCAGTTGATGGGAGGCAGCCATGGGCTTCTTTGACAAGATGTTCGAGAAGAAAGAGTGCGCGATTTGCGGTGCTGAGCTAGGCCTTTTAGGAAAGACCAAGATCGATGAAGGCTACCTGTGCAAAGAGTGTGCCGGCAAGCTCTCCCCCTTCTTCCACGGCTATCGCTCCAGCTCTGCAGACGACATCCGCGAGCAACTCGCCTACCGCGAGGCCAACGCCGAGCGCCTGACGTCCTTCAACCCCACGCGCACGCTCTCTGCCGGGCGTACCAACATCATGCTCGACGAGGACGCAGGACTGCTGATCATTACCTCGCAGACGCGCTGGCGTGACGCCAACCCGGACATCATCGAGTTCTCGCAGGTACTCGGCTGTGACATGGATATCGACGAGCATCGGACCGAGATCTATCGCGAGACCAAGGACGGCGAGCGCAAGAGCTACAATCCGCCGCGCTACGACCTGGATTACGACTTTAACCTGACCATCCACGTCAACACGCCGTACTTTACCGAGATCAACCTGCGCGTAAACGACTCCACCATCGATCAGCGCGGCTCCATCGAATACCGCGAGGCCAAGCGCCAGGCAACCGAGGTCCGCGATGCGCTGGTGCAGCTGCGCCAGGAGACGCGCGACAGCGTCGTGGCCGCCAAGGCCCCCAAGACCGCGGTGACCTGCCCCTTCTGCGGAGCCACCACCATTCCCGATGCCAGCGGGCGCTGCGAATACTGCGGCGGCGCCATCGGCGCATAGCCCCCGGCACGGAAAGGACCGATCATGGCCTTCGAGAGCGTCAACTATCAGTGTCCCGCGTGCGGCGGCCCCCTTCACTTTGCCAGCGCCGAGCAAAAGCTCGTCTGCGACTACTGCGATTCGCGTTTTGAAGTCGAAGAAGTCGAGGCACTCTATCGCGAGCGCCAGGACAAGGCAGACGCCAAAGCCGACGCCGCAGCGGCACCCAAGCCCGCCGTCGACGCTGCGGTGCAGGAGCTCGCCCAAAACGCCGGCTATATCTGCTCGTCGTGCGGCGCCGAGCTAATCTCGGACGGTACCGTCGCCGTTACCACCTGCCCGTACTGCGGCAACCCCGCCGTGGCACCCGGTCAGCTCTCGGGCGACTTCTCACCAGACCTGGTGATCCCGTTTAAGCTCGGGCGCGACGACGTTATGGCCGCGCTCAAAGAGCACTACAAGGGCAAGATCCTGCTGCCCAAGAGCTTTGTCACCGGCAACCACATCGACGAAGTCCAAGGCGTTTACGTGCCGTTTTGGCTTTACGGCGCCCGCGTAGACGGCGAAGTGTACTTCGATGCGACCAACGAGACCGTGACCGAGGAATCCGACCGCACCGTCACGACCACCGACCACTACGATGCCTACCGCAAGGGAAACATCTCGTTTAAGCGCGTGCCCGTCGACGGATCGTCCAAGATGCCCGACGGCCACATGGACGCCATCGAGCCGTTTGACTACGACGCGCTGCGCCCGTTCTCGGTCGCCTATATGCCCGGCTACATCGCCAACCGCTACGACGAGGATTGCGAAACCTGCAAGGCGCGCGCCGAGCGTCGTATGGAAGAAAGTACGATCTCGGCCCTGCGCGAGACCGTCGTCGACGAATATGATGACGCCACGGTCGAAAGCAAGCAGCTCGACTACACCTGGGAAGACAGCGACTACGCCCTGTTCCCCGTGTGGATGCTTTCCACTTCGTGGAACGGCAAGAGTTATCTGTTTGCCATGAACGGCCAGACCGGTCGCATGGTTGGCGAGCTCCCCTGCTCCAAGCCCAAGCTCGCCATCGCCTCGGTGCTGTTCTTTGTGATCGGGTTTGTCCTCTCCCAGATTCTCTTTATGGGTGGGAATGCCTTCGATCCGGACTACCTCACCTTTGATGTCGAGGGCATCCTCATCAACATCGTCGCGCCGTTGATCATCGTGGTCATCGCAGATGTGCTGCTGGTGGGCCAGCTCAAGACGGCCAACGAGGCCACCCACGCCGACTACTACTGTGGCGAGCTCGACCTGACCGAGAAACACGACACCTTCAGCCACACCGAGACCACCGTTGTCATGAAGGACAACAAGGACGATTAGCCATTCTGACCAATACCACCCGGCCTTTGACGAGAAAGGAAGATCACCATGGGACTCTTAAAAGCTGGATTGGGAGCTGCCGGCGGCGTCATGGCCGACCAGTGGAAGGAATTTATCTATTGCGAATCGATGCCCGCTGACGTCTTAGCCTGCAAGGGCAGCAAGCGCACCGGCGGTCGCAGCTCCAACACGCGCGGCGAGGACAACGTTATCTCCAACGGCTCGGTCATCGCCGTCAACGACGGCCAGGGCATGCTCGTGGTGCAAAACGGCAAGATCATCGAGGTCGCGCTGGAGCCTGGCGAGTTTGTCTTTGACACCGGCAGCGAGCCGAGCGTCTTCAGCGGCAACCTGGGCGACTCCATCAAGGAAACCTTTGCCAATATCGGCAGCCGCTTTACCTTTGGCGGCGACGCGGGCAAAGACCAGCGCGTCTACTTTATCAACACCAAGGAGATCATCGGCAACAAGTACGGCACCGCCTCGCCCGTGCCCTTCCGCGTGGTCGATAACAACATTGGCCTGGACGTCGACATCTCCGTTCGCTGCAACGGCGAGTATTCGTACCGTATCACCAACCCGCTGCTGTTCTACACCAACGTGTGCGGCAACGTGACCGATAGCTACACGCGCGATAAGATCGACAGCCAGCTTAAGTCCGAGCTGCTCACCGCCCTGCAGCCCGCCTTTGCCAAGATCTCGGAGATGGGCATCCGCTACAGTGCCATCCCCGGCCACACCACCGAACTCGCCCGCGCGCTCAACGAGGTCCTCTCCGCCGACTGGCGCGACCTGCGCGGTGTCGAGATTGTGAGCTTTGGCGTCAACTCCATCGCCGCCTCGCAAGAAGACGAGCAGATGATCAAGGACCTGCAGAAAGCCGCGGTCATGCGCGATCCCACCATGGCGGCAGCCAACATCGCCAGCGCCCAGAGCGATGCGATGCGCGCGGCAGCCGCCAACCCCAACGGCGCGATGGCAGGCTTTATGGGCATGGGCATGGCAGGTGGCATGGGCGGCATGAACGCCAGCCAGCTGTTCGCCGCCGGCCAGGCACAGCAGCAGGCCGCCCCGCAGCCGGCTCCGGCTCCCGCCCCCGCACCGGCCCCCGCCGCCGCACCTGCGGCCGGCACGTGGACTTGCAGCTGCGGCGCCACCAACACCGGCAAGTTCTGCTCCGAGTGCGGCAGTCCCGCACCCGCCCCGGCACCGGCAAAGTGGTTCTGCCCCAACTGCGGCAGCGAAAACGGCGGCAAGTTCTGCAGCAACTGCGGAACGCCCCGGCCCTAGCCCCTCTATCTGGTAATTGGCGGGGGATCCGCCACCCCCGCATTTGCTTCTATGGGTTTCGTTTGATGAAGGAGGACACCATGAAGACAACGTTCAAAAAGCCCGTACTCGCATTTCTGACATGCGTCCTGGCGCTCGCCTTTGCCCTGACGGGCTGCAGCGGCGGCGGCAAGGACCCCAAGGCCAACTTCGTCGGCAGCTGGCAGTACTCGGGTGGAACCTTGGATGGCGAAGAGCTCACCGATGAGTACATGGATATGCTCAAGGAGTGGGGCCTCAACTGCGTCCTGATCCTCGACGAGGACGGCACAGGCGTCCTCGATATGTTCCTTGAGGTCGCCGACCTGAAATGGGAAGCCAAGGACGCCACCACCGTAACGATCACCGCCGAAGATGAGTCGCACGACCTGAAGCTCAAGGACGACAAGCTCGTCCTTGAGGTGGAAGGCGACAAGCTTATCTTCACCAAGTCCGACAAGGATCTGTCCGGCACGGTGAAGAAGGATCGCGAGGCGGCCGAGAAGGAAGAAGAGGTCGATGAGGCCGTCGAAGACGACGACGTCCAGAGTGTCGAAATCTCCCCCGCCGTCACCGTCGCCGATGACGATCTGTGCACCATCACCATCACCGAGAAATTCAAGGACGACTGGGGCGACATCGGCTTTGTCGTCAACATCACCAACAAGAGCGACAAGGACCTGACCTTCTACGCTCCTTCCGGCAAGACCAACGTCAACGGCACTATGAAGGAACCCTGGTTCTCGGCTAACCTGATGCCCGGCACCAGCGCCACCGAGGAATTCACGTTCTCGAACGGCACGCTCGACAGCCTTGACGACCTCGTCAATACGACCATCGGCATCGACGCCTACCTGACCGATTCCTACGAGGACGTCGCCTCTTACAGCGCAACCATCGCGTAACGGCAGACACCGATAGCCGCGGATTGGCGGACACATCCGCGCACACCAGACGGGGCCGCAGGAGTTGATCCTGCGGCCCCGTCGCTTTATGCCGATGCGTAACGAGCGCTAGCGCTCCATGTTGGGAACGATGCTGCCCTCCGTTACTGCGCGCACGGCCAAGCGCATGATGTTGTCGTAGCCGGTCTTATTGAGAATCTCCGAGATGCGGCGTTTGATGGTGCCCTCGCTCATAAACAGCTCGGCCGCGATCTCGCGGCGGCTTTTACCCTCGCAGGCAAGGCGCAAGATCGACAGCTCAACATCGTCGAGGGCCGCCGTGCCCGAGAAGATGCTCTCGGGCGGCTTGGGAAACGTGCAGTAACCCGCCAACGTGGAGCGCATCACGGCGAAAAGCTCGTCGATACCGACGTTCTTGTACACAAAGCTGTCGACGCCCGCCTCGCGCGCCTGATCGACAAAGGTGATCTCGGGCATGCCGGTCATGATAATGATGCGACACTCGGGCAGCTGCTCCTTGATGCGCGCCGCCGCCACGATGCCGTTGGAATCATGCTCGGTGCATACGTCCATCAGTATCATGTCCGGACGCTCCTTGAGCGCGACACCCAAGGCCTCGGAGGCATCGGCGATGGCGGAAACAACGGTCATATCGGGCTGATCGCCAACGGAGCGCGCCAGGCTCTCGCGCAGAATGGCCTGGTCTTCGACTATAAGGACGCGAATCATGAGCTTCTCCTTTGGACCGTGGCGTTGGAGGCGAGCGGGATGGACACCGTAAGCGTGAAGGGCGGGGCGGTGTGGACTTCCAGGCTGCCGCCCAGATTCTGTGCGACATGCCTCATACCTGGGATACCCGTTCCCTCGCGATACGATACGGGTGCAGGCGCGCCGTCGTTAGAAACGGTCATCCGCGCAACAGCACCGTCTTCCGACGTCTCCTGCCACAGACGCACGTGGACCCGATGCGCCTGTGCATGCTTGGTGGCATTGGTCGAGGCCTCGCGGATAATCTGCAAAAATGCGGCGGCGACACGCGCGTCGCTTGGCAGCTCGCCCTCCACATCGATCTGCACACTCACCAGGCCAAAGGCATGGACGATATCTCCCAGTTGCTCTGCCGGTTCGGTGTCGCCCCCGCTGCGCAGATCGGCAGCGATTGAGCGCAGCAGCGGGTCGATCTGCTCGAGTGACTCGTCATCCAGGCGCCCCTCCTCCAGATAACGATGGAGGATGGACAGGCGCTGCCCGATCACGTCGTGCACGCGAGCGCGCATACGCAGATAGGCCGCATTGTCAGCAACTTTTTTGACTTCTTCGATCTGGGCTTGGAGCTCTTGGCCCGCAAGCTCAAGCAGGTGGTTGGCTTGCGCCAGGCGATCATGAGCATGCGCATACTCTGTTACATCCAGGCCGATAATGCGCTCGAAGAGGCGGCCCGAAACCATAACGTCATCGTGCACAAACAAGCGAATCTCGGCGGGAGAAACCTCGACCACCGCCCGCGCCTCACCAAAGCGGTCCAGATTAATCCGCACGCGGTTCTGGCTGCTTTCGGGCATTTGCATGCTGAGTTTGCGCAGGTCGTTCCATGTACCGCTCATATCGCCTAGGTCGGTGGGCATATGAAGCTCCACCAGGTTTTTTCGCATGCAGCGGTTCATGAGCAGCGGGCGGCCCCTCGGGTCCAGATACAGGATGCCCACGGGAATCACGTTGATGGTTTCGATCGTCGAGAACGCGGTGATATCCTCCTGGCGGTTGCGGACATCCATCAAGAGCGCCGCAATGGAGCGGAACAGGAAAAACGCTCCCTCTGCGATAAGGACCGTGGTCCACGCCGAGCCCATGGCAAGCACCACCGGCGGTGTCACGGCGGCAACGAGCAACAGTTCGGCCAGCATGACGGGGCGACGATAGTGCACCATAAGCACCATGCCGTAGGCAAAGATCACGGCATTGAGCCACAACGCTCCGCCCATTGCCCTGGCGCAAACGTCAAGCGGCGCCACCAGATATGAGCCAGACGACGCGAACAAGATGAGCGCCGAAATAATTAGGTGAAGCACAAGGCTCGCCTCGTAGGCACAAATCACCTTACGGTTATAGGACGAGCGGCGCGATGCGATGAGCGGGACGTGGATCGTCTGCAGACACGCAGCCAGGGCAAAGACAACATCGAGCGCAACGATTTGGGGAAGAATGAGCGAAATCTGCATCGTCACTCACCCGCCCTCGGCATCAAGACGATCATGCGCAGCTGGCCGGGCTCGCCCTCAAGGCGGTATGCCACGTTGCGCCCTTGCAGAGCGCTTTCGAGCTCTTGCGCAGCGGGCGTCTGCGAAAGATCTGCATCATCGTTGGAAAAAAGCGCGGCACGCAGCTCGACACTGCATCGGTCATGATCGCCCAAGTGATACATAAGCGCCGGATGGTCGGTGGTGTAGGCAAAAAACGCAAAGTCATACACGCAGTCGTACAGGGCGCTTACCGTACTGGCGTGCATCGGGCGCCGTATGGCGATAATCGAGGCGCAATCGATATCGATGGTGCGCAGGTCGCTTGCGAGCTCGTTGGCAATGAGCTGAATGCGGTCGCGATCAAAACCGCTCTCCCCGTGCTGTGCCAACGTGAGCGACCCTTTGCGCTTGCAATAGGCGACGAGCATCTTGGCGCGCTGCAGCATGCGGTAACGCTCGTGTGAAGACGCTTCGTCGGTCAACGACGGCAGCGAGCTCAGCAGGTCGTACATCCCTTCGAGCGCGCGAGCAAGCGCCTGGTCCACGTCTTGGACCAGCAAGGTCTCGGCCTCTTGATCTGCCAGGTGCGTCTTAAGGTCGTAGTCGGCAGCGAGCAGCTCGTTTTGACGTTGCAGCTCCATGCGACGGTGTGCCAGTTCACGGTTAAGCTCGTTGAGCTCCGACACGTCTTGGGCAAGCAGGGCCGATCCGCCCAGCAGTGGAAAGGCACGGTACATCACATCGGGATCGGACGCCACGGCAAAGGCATGGGCGCGGCTGTGCGCCTGGGTCCGCAACTCCTCGCGCACGCCTACCGGCATTGGCTTTGACACTGGCGTGGCATAGACTTCCTGCAGGTCGCGCGTTAGAACTTTGAGGTCAAGCGGCAAGGTGTCGAAAATGCCGGCGATGTCGTGATATGACGGAACGACACCGCAATCGAGACAGATTTCCATCGCCACCACGCACAAGACGCAATAGATGAGCGAGAAGTTGAGCCTCCATGCCCAGGGCACGCGCAACGCATATGAGATGGCAAAGAACGCGCCGCCCAGGAGCACGAGCGCCGCCGTGCCCGAGAAACGTTGGATGCGAAAGGACGAGGACCGGCCCACCAGGATAAAAAAGGCCACAAAGTTAAAGGCCGTCCACACGAGGACGGCGAAATAACCCCAGCCGTACGTGTAATCGTTGCTCCAGGTGTCGCTTGTACGGTCAAAGTGGAAGACCTGCTGGTGAAAATCGTTGGTGAGTACAAATCCGATAAGCAGGATAGCCACAATCCACAGCGCAGCGCAGTAGCGGCGACCCAGGCGGTGTTGCTCCAAGCCCGCAAGGCGCAAACCACACAACTGGTAGAGCAGCGGAATGAGCGTCATGGGCACGTAGTACAGGTACCACAGCACGGTGGCATAGAACGGCGTGAACGACTTGTACTTGAGAATGACTTCGATCATCCACAGGGCGCAGATGGTGGCGATGGCAACAAGGCGGCGGCGCAACACATAGTCCAAACAGCGCAGATAGACCGATACGCCCCAGATCGAAAATACAATTGCGGCGACAAGCAACGGGAGAGAGCTCGAACGGACGAGCGCATCCACGACCTCTTCGGACACCTCGCTATAGGCGGGCACGGCGTTAGAAAGTTTGGGGTCGAAGGCGAACAGCGCCGGCAAGACTGCCAAAAACATGAGGAACAGCGCGGTGATGGCGCCGGCGATAGCAAAGACGCGGTGGCGGTACACCTGATGTGTTATGCCAACAAGGAATCGCGGCATGGCGAAGAGCCTGCCGCCCCTGGGATCCGCAACCGGCGCGGTCCGGGCGGCCGCGTGGCCGATATGTCGCTCGCGGGTACCCATAGTGCTTTTAGTGTACCGACAGATGGGTCGAAAAAGCGGGCCGCATGTCCCAAAATCCGCAGACGGCAAGGCGCCCGGCGAGCATTAACTACTTGCCGGGCGCCTTGTTTAGGAGGCTATGAGGATGAGCACGCGAAATCCACAGCGGTCAGGCGCGCCCCCTAAGGGCCTGAGGCGCTCAAGATTGGGAGCGACAAGCCCGACGAAGCGTACTTAGGTACGCGAGGAGGGTTGGAGCCCCAAGGTTGAGCGCCTCAGTGCCCTTAGGACAGGTCCTCGCCGTTGGTGGCGATTACCTTCTTGTACCAGTCAAAGCTCTTCTTCTTGGAGCGCTTGAGGGTGCCGTTGCCCGCATCGTCGCGATCGACGTAGATAAAGCCGTAGCGCTTGGACATCTCGCCCGTGCCGGCAGACACCAGGTCGATCGGGCCCCAGGTGGTGTAGCCCAGCAGGTCAACGCCGTCCTCGGTCACCGCGTCGCGCATCGCGGCGATATGCTGGCGCAGGTAGTCGATACGGTAGTCGTCGTTGATGGAGCCATCCTCCTCGACAACATCCTTGGCGCCCAGACCGTTCTCGACCACAAACAGCGGCTTCTGATAACGGTCGTACAGGTCGTTAAGCGTGATGCGGAAGCCCAGCGGATCGATTGCCCAGCCCCACTGGCTCTCCTGCAGGTAGGGATTCTTGGCGCCGGCGAAGGCGTTGCCCTGGGTGCGCTCGACATCGGGGTTGTCGGCACCGGCGGAGCAACGGGTGCTGTAATAGCTAAAGCTGATGAAGTCGACGGTGTTAGCGGCCAGGATCTCACGGTCCTCATCCGTCATGCCCACATCGATGCCCAGACGCTCGAGCTTCTTGACGGCATAGGCCGGGTAGTAGCCACGGCTCTGGACGTCGACGAAGAAGTAATTGTCCTGGTTATCGAGCCGCGCCTGGCGCACATCGCCCGGACGGCAGCTGTAGGGGTAGTAGCTACCTGCGGCGAGCATGCAGCCGATCTTGACCTCGGGATCGATCTCGTGGGCAATCTTGGTTGCCCAAGCGCTGGCGACGAGCTCGTTGTGGGCGGCCAGGTACTCGACGGCCTCCTTGTTCTCGCCCTCCTCAAAGACCAAGCCGGCACCCATAAACGGCAGGTGCAAGATCATATTGATCTCATTGAAGGTAAGCCAGTACTTCACCAGGCCCTTGTAGCGGGTGAAGATCGTGGTCGCAAGGTTCTTGTAGAAGTCGATGAGCTTGCGGTTGCGCCAGCCGCCGTACTCCTTGATGAGGTGAATCGGGCAGTCGAAGTGCGTGATGGTCACGAGTGGCTCGATGCCGTGCGCCTGACACTCGCGGAATACGTCCTCGTAGAAGGCCAGACCAGCCTCATTGGGCTCGGTCTCGTCACCGTTAGGGAAGATGCGGGTCCACGCCAGGCTCATGCGGAAGGTCTTAAAGCCCATCTCGGCAAAGAGGGCGATGTCCTCTTTGTAGTGGTGATAGAAATCGATGCCGGTCTGCGCAGGATAGTAATAGCCGTCCTCGAAGTCGAGCATTTTACGCTGGCCGGAGACCACCGCATAGCGCTCGGGGCCGTGCGGAGCCACGTCCACGTTGGCCAGGCCGCGGCCGTCCACGTTGTAGGCGCCCTCGCACTGGTTGGCAGCCGTTGCGCCGCCCCACAGGAAGTCATTACGGAAAGCCATGCATCGATCCTTTCATACGCTGCTTGTCGTGGTTTCAGTATCCCCACAAACGGAGTGTCACTCAACGACAACAGCGCGGGTCGACACTTCTTTTCGCGCACGGCGGCCCGGCGGCTGCCCCACCTGACACTTTTTGATACCCGCCTGCCCAAGCCACCACAAAGGGGACAGGCACCTTTGTGGTGGTTGGGAGGGCGGTTTGTCTCGATCTGTAACAGTTAGGCCGCCAAAACCGGGCCTGGTGTTACAGATTAAGATTATTCGGTCTTTCCCCTGCAGTTTGTCTCGATCTGTAACAGGTAGAGACGATTTGGCCCGCTAGATGTTACAGATCGAGACAGAAGATTCTAGTCCACGGCGATGTCGAGGTTTTTGCCGACGAGGCCTACGCAGCCGCCTTCGGCTGCCTTGGGGCTGTCGGCGTGGCAGAGAACCCACTTGTCGGCCTTCCAGTAGCAGTAGCTGTCACCGGCGGCAGGCATGTCGGATGCAGCCTCGGGGCGCGGGCCGTTGGTACCCGCCGGCAGCGCCACCATCACCTGGAAGCCGCCGTCGTCGACCATGCACGGCGTGTAGTGGAGCGTGGTGTTGAAAACCTCGACAACCTTGCCCGCCGGCACGCGGAACGCCTTGACGCACGCGGTGTCGAGCTTGCCGTCCTCGATCTCCCAGCGATGCGCCACGAGCAGGATAAAGTCGCGAGCGCCCAGGTTGAATTCGCTCGCGCGGTGATACTCCAGGCAGTTGAGTCGTGTATTGTGGCCGTTGCACCAGCCGAGCTGGAAGGGACGGCCGCCAAACATGAGAAGGCCAAGCTTATCGGCATCCTTGACGCCCTCGAGCTCCGGCGCGCTCGCCACGTATTTGCTGCCCTCGGGGATGGGCGTGGAGGCAAGTGCCCCGAGCACGGGCGACGTAAGCTCGGACGGAATGTTATCCCAAACGTTGCCATAGGATTTGAACTCGGAATCAGAGACAGAGTAGATATGCATGTTCGCTCCTGTTCGTTTGTGTGACAGTATGAACATTCTAGAACAAACATGAGCGATTTTGAACGCTCGTCCAGACCAATCAACAAAAAGGCGCCCCCGCATAAGCGAAGGCGCCCAATGCGCGCGTTTTGGGCGATAAAGCCCTTATGCCTGCTGATAGTGCAGGTGCTTCTCGTCGATATCGGCCAGGTCGCGGTCGAGGTAACGGCGCGCGAGCCAGTTAGCCATGGGAAGGTTCTGGTCCAGGTAGTTGCCGCACTCCGCGGGAGCGGCACCGGGAACATCGCCCTCAAAGTCGGCGACAAACTCGAACAGCTCACGCACGAGCGGCAGGATCTCCTCGCTCGTCACCTCGCCAAATACGACGAGGTAAAAGCCCGTGCGGCAGCCCATGGGGCCAAAGTAGACAATGCGGCTCGACCACTCGGCATGATTGCGAAGGAACGTCGCGCCCAGGTGCTCGATGGTGTGGCACTCGGCCGTGTTCATGACCGGCTCCTTGTTGGGCGTGGTCAGGCGCAGGTCAAACGTGGTGACGGCAGCACCGGTCGCCGGATCGCGGTCGATGCGGCTCACATACACGCCGGGCTCAAGCAGCAGATGGTCAACGGAAAAACTCGCGATGCGCTCCATAGCAGATCCTCTCGGTAGTCAATTTGAGACGGGGCTCTTTTAGCTGGTTCGAATGGTCGCACCAATCATACCAGTCAAAAAAGCCCCATCCCAAAAAGACAACTTAGCCAAGGACACGGGCCATACGCGTCTTGAACTCGGACAGGAAGCGCGGGACATCCACGGTCAGTGCCACAAGCGCGCTCTTGTCCGGATCGGACAGGCGGTGCTCGTCGCAAATGGTGCGGCCGCGATACTCGCCCAGCAAGTCAACACGCAGGTTACAGCCGAGCGCACCCACGAGCGTGGGATCAATCGCCACGGCAACCGCCAGCGGATCGTGCAGCGCGCAGCCGCCCAGGTAGGGCGCGTTCATTTCGTACGAACCGATATAGTGCTCGACCATGCTCGCAAACGCGCAGCCAGCCATAGTGCCCGAGCCCGTCCAGCCGGCAACGTCGCGGCGTGTGAGCACCACGCGATGCGTCACGTCCAGGCCCACCATGGTGAGCTTGCGACCTGAGCGCAGCACCGCGTCGGCTGCCTCGGGGTCGCTCGCCATATTGGCCTCGGCACCCGCGCTCACGTTGCCGGGCACGGTAAGGGCGCCGCCCATCACGACCACGCGGCCGATGGACATCATCGCCGCCGCATCGCGCTCCAGGGCGAGCGCCAGGTTGGAGAGCGGGCCAGTCGCTACGTAGACCAGATCGGGACCATAGGTGCGCGCGGCATCGATCAGATAATCGACCGCAGCGTTGCCGTCGGCCGAGGTCGCCCCCACCGGCTCGTAGGGCGACGCGGGCACGCTCGCGCCGCCGATGCCGTTCTTGCCGTGAATGAGCGCGGTGGACGCCGGCGGCGTATAGGGCTCAGTCGCCTGCAGAGGACGGTCGGCACCCAGGTACACCGGAACCTCGGGGCGACCCAGCAGATCGAGCACCGCCAGGCAATTGTGCGCCGATTGCTCGACGCGCACGTTGCCAAAGCACGTGGTGATGCCCACGAGCTCCACCTCGGGGCTCGCGATGGCATAGGCCAGCGCCATCGCATCGTCCACACCCATATCCAGATCAAGGATCAGCTTCTTGATTGCCATTGTTCTACTCCGCTTCTCCGTCTTTATCGTTTAACCAAACCAATGTTCAACTTCGGCGCGCGTGGGAATCGATTGCTGAGCGCCCAGGCGCGACACCGTCACTGCCGAGGCGCGAGCGCCTGCGGCCATGCACTCAAAGAGCGGCAAGCCCTCTAGGCGAGCCGCCGCCAACGCGCCGATAAACGTATCGCCGGCGGCCGTGGTATCGACTACCGTACTCGAAAGTGCCGGCATGCGCAGCAGCTCACCGCCATCGCCGAGCGTAACCGAGCCGGCACCGCCCAACGTGATGACCGCAGCTCCGGCGCCCTTGTCGATCAGCGCATTGAGCGCGGTGACGCAACTCGCGTCATCCGTGGGCAGAATGCCCGTCAGCACCTGGCACTCGGTCTCGTTGGGGCAGACCAGGTCGACCGCAGGCCACGCTCCTGCCGGCAGGTCGCATGCCGGCGCCGGATTAAAGATCGTATAGAACCCCAGCCTGTGGGCGCAAGAGAGCGCCGCTGCCGTTGCCGTCAGATCACATTCGCCCTGGGCGACAAAGACGCCGCCAGCCGCCGGAGCGAGCTCGCAGGCGTCGCCATCGAACTCATCGGCCACCAGACAACGCAGGGAGCGGGCCACATCCTCACCCGTAAGCGCATGATTGGCGCCCGGCGACAGCACGATGCGGTTGTCGCCCTCGCAGCGAATGATAGTCGCGGTACCGGTCTCCACGTCATCGCGACGCGCCACAAACTCAACGCCCACGCCGGCATCCTGAAGCCCCGCCACGAGCACATCGCCAAACGCATCGCGCCCGACCGCGCCAATCATGCACGTGCGCGCACCCATGCGCGCGGCGGCCACGGCCTGGTTAGCGCCCTTGCCACCGGCATTGGTGATAAAACCGCTACCGCCGACGGTCTCGCCCGCGCGCGGCATGCGCTCACACGCCACCGAAAGGTCCATGTTCATGCTGCCGAACACCGCAACGATGCCGCGATCTGCCATGGAAACCTCCTCGTCCGCGAGCTCTGCACCCGCTGTTGGCCGTCAACCGTGCACTCTCGCACCCCCTATAACTTTAGTCCACTTTGATGTGGACGCGCGCTTGAGCTTGCGCCAGCAGCAAGCATTCACAGGAGCAGGCAGTTACAATGAATACGTGCTGATTATTCTCGTCATTGGATGATGTTTTATGGAACAATTCTCGCAATCGGGCTCGCGCGGTCGACGCCGCACGGGCAACGAGCCGGCACCGCACGAACGCGTGAAGGGCGAACGCCGTGCCAACGAACCGCGACGCACCGCGAGCCCCCATCGCGCTTCTGCCAACAACGCGGGCCGCGCCAACACTCCCGCCGCGGAGCAGACGCCTGCTCGCCCTAAGTCCCGCTACATCCCCGCCCTTGACGGCCTGCGCACGCTTGCCGTCGTCGCGGTGGTGCTCTATCACCTCAACCTCACGTGGGCGCAGGGCGGTCTGCTCGGCGTCACGATCTTCTTTGTGCTTTCGGGCTATCTGATCACGCGCCTGCTGCTCAACGAAGTCGCCAAGACCGGCCGCATCGACCTCAAGAGCTTCTGGATTCGCCGCATCCGTCGCCTGGTCCCCGCCGTGGTAACGGTAGTGTTTGTAACCTGCGCGCTGTGCACTATCTTTAACCACGTGATGCTCACCAAGATGCGTCCCGACATCCTGCCGTCGCTGCTGTTCTTCAACAACTGGTGGCAGATTGCCCAAAACGTCTCGTACTTCAATGCTCTGGGCGACCCCTCGCCGCTCACGCACTTTTGGTCGCTTGCCATCGAGGAACAGTTCTACCTGATTTGGCCGCCACTGCTGTTTGCCATGGTATCCATGCATGTGAGCAAGCCCAACACGCGCCGCGTGGTTCTGGGCTTGGCTGCTGTCTCCGCCATCGCCATGATGGTGCTCTATAACCCTGCCGCCGACCCCAGCCGCGTGTACTACGGCACCGACACCCGCGTGTTCTCGCTGCTGCTGGGTGCCTGGATGGCCTTTATCCCCGATCGCGACCTGGCGCCGGTGCGTCTCGCTCGTCGTTTGGGGCTCAATCGCCTAGCTGGCGCCGCCAAGCACGGCAAGAACGCCGAGGGCAAGCCTGGCGAGAAGGCCGACGAAGCAGCCGAGACCGCCCCGGCACAGCCGAGCGCCCTCGTGCGTTTTTGGTCCTCGCCCGCATCCATCGATGTGTTGGGCGTCGTGGGTCTGGTTGGCCTTGCCGCCATGGTCGCGCTCACCAACGGCTACACCGCCTTCCAGTATCGCGGAGGCACGCTGCTGTGCTCGATCCTCACGCTCATGGTCATCGCGGCCTGCGTGCAGCCCCAGGGAATGGTTGCCCGCGCGCTGTCCGCCGAGCCGCTCGTGTGGGTTGGCAAGCGCTCGTACAGCATCTACCTGTGGCACTATCCGCTGCTGTTGCTCATGAACCCGGTCGCCAACATCAACGATACACCGTGGTGGCAGTACATTTTGCAGGTGTTGTTGGTGGTCGCCGTGGCCGAATGCTCATATCGCTTTATCGAGACGCCGTTTAGGAAGGGCGCCTTCGGCCGCACCGTATCCGAGTTCCGCGATGGCACCACCACGCCCGCCAACTGGGTGCGCACGCACGTCCCTGCCTGCGCAGCCTGCGCTGTCGTGTTGGTCGTTGCACTGGGCGGCCTGATCTTTGTGCCCGAGACGTCTGCGCTGAGCGGCGAGGGCGCCGAAGTTCTGAACAAGGAAGCCAAGAACACCGCGCCCACCGACCAGCAGGCGGCCGACGACACCGACAAGGACAACGACGGCTTCCCCGATGGCTCCTACGATCTGCTTATGATCGGCGACTCCGTGTCGCTGCGTGCCGTAGACACCTTTGACGGCGTGTTCCCGCACAGCCATATCGATGCCGAAAAGGGCCGCCAGTTTGATGCGGGGCGCGCGACATTTGAGGGCTATATCCAGCAGAACCTTGCCGGCAAGATCGTGGTCTTTGCCCTGGGCACCAACGGCTTGGTAACCGACGACCAGATCGACGCCATCATGGCCGATGCGGGAGATAAGCGTATGGTGGTGTTTGTGAACACGCGCAGCCCGCAGCCGTGGGTTGGCTCTACCAACCAGGCCATCGCCAACGCCGCTACGCGCTACAAGAACGTGCGCGTTATCGACTGGTACGGATACAGTGCCAACCGCAACGACCTGTTCGATGGCGATGGCACGCATCTATCGACCACTGGCGTGACTGAGTACCTCAACTTGATCCACGATGCAGTCAAGAAGGACCTGCCCGTGCATCCCGAGGATCACGTCAACGATCCGCAGCCGGCAGCCGTCAAGTCTGCCACCGACGCGCTCGTCAATGCGCTTGCCTTCAAGCCGCACAAGCTGGGCACCGACAAGTAACCTGCAGCAAACAACCCAAAATCACTCTTTTCGAGCCGGCCCCAAGAGGTCGTGGGCAAAAAAACAGGCCGCAGTCCATCGCTGCGGCCTGTTCGGAAGCAAAAGTGGGCGTTAAGCGCTGTAGCCCATCGCCTGCAGCACAAACATGACGACCGTCAGCACCGTAATCACGCCGATAGTCGCCCAAGTGAGCACGTTCCATACGCGGCCGTTGCGGTTGGCGCCCATAATGTGACGGTCGGCGGCGATAACCACCTGGAACACCAGAACCACGGGCAGTAGCACGCCATTGATGACCTGCGAGGTCATCATAATCTGGAACAGATCGACGCCGGGCATAAGCACTAGCACGGCAGAGATACCGATGATGGCCGTAATGATGCCGCGATAGACCGGGGCCTCGTCCCAGCTGCGGTCGGCACCGCGCTCCCAGCCAAATGCCTCGCAGATAGCGCTCGACGTAACGCCCGGCAGCACGCAGGCGGCCAAGAAGCTCGCCGCGACCAGGCCCGAGGCAAACAACACCGTGGACCACTGACCCGCAATAGGCTCCAGTGCGCGGGCGGCATCGGCAGCGTCGCTAATCTGAATGCCCGTGGGGAACAGTACCGTACCGGTCGTTATGATAATAAAGCCAGCAATGACATCGGCGGCGATCGAGCCGCTCACGGTGTCGATGCGCTGCAGCACGATATCGTCCTCGCCCGCGTTCTTATCGACCACGTTGTTCTGCGCCAAGAAAATCATCCACGGCGCGATGGTGGTACCGATCGTTGCAACCACGAGCGACACGTAGCTGGGGTCATTTTGAATGTTGGGCACGACCAGGTCGACCGCGACCTCACCCCAGTTGGGGCCAGCCATAAACGCGGCGACAATATAGGTCACGAACACGCAGCTCACCAGCAGCAGAATCTTCTCGATGCGCTGGAAACTACCCGACATGGTAAGCATCCACACCAGCAGCGCCACCAACGGCACCGAGATGCTCGCCGGCACGCCAAAGAGAGCAAGGCCGCTGGCGATGCCCGCAAACTCCGAAATGGTCACGGCTGTGTTGGCGATCAACAGCGCCGCCATAGCAAGCACACTCTTGCGCACGCCAAAGCGCTCGCGAATGAGCGATGCCAGGCCCTTGCCCGTGACGCAGCCGCAGCGCGCCGCGGTCTCCTGCGTCACGATGAGCAGCACAGTCATGACGGGAAGCATCCAGAGCATCTTGTAGCCATAGCTGGCGCCCGCGCTGGAATACGTTGCAATGCCGCCGGCGTCATTGCCCGAAAGCGCCGCCAGCAGACCGGGACCCATAGCGCCAAAGATGGCCGCGATGGTCAACTTTTGCTTGGTGCCCGACTTTTGCTTGGTATTTTGCACGCGACCACCTAACCAATGACCGACATGGCGAGCAGCACCGCAGCGGCGCAGTACGCTACGCACGAGATCATGACGGCAATAACGTTCATGGCGGTGCCCGACGTGTTGAGGTCATGCTCGTCACGCCAGAACAGCACCATCAGGTAAATCACGGCGCTCATGTTGCCAACCAGGCAAATGATGGCAGCGATATTAAAGCACCCGGTAAAGAGTTGCTCCTCAAACATGGGCGCATCGGGGAACGCAGCGGTGCGCACCAGCTGGGCGCACAGGTAGGTCACGAGTGACAGAATCAGGCCCATGCCCGTGCTCTGGAAGAAGAACCCCAGATACGGCTTGGGCTCGTCGTCGTGACCGTCATACTCCAGAAAGTAGTTCTTGACGAACGACACCATGCGCGAGGCCGCCAGCAGCACGAGCGGCATGGCGCACATGGGGAACACCACCAGATGCGCGGAGCCGAGCGCCGTCCCCAGCACCGTTGCCATGATGCACGAGGCAATGCCCCACACGACAACCCAGTACTGGCGATGCGCAAACCAGCTGAGCACGTTCGTCGAGTCGTCCGACGCGCTATCGCCCGAGCCGACACCGGCGATCTGCAGGTCCTCCTGATGCTCCTCGGCAATAACGTCCATGGCGTCGTCGAAGGTCACGATGCCCAGGATATGACGGTTCTCGTCGCAGACAGGGATGGCAACCAGGTCGTACTTGGTCATCTCGTCCGTCACGTCTTCCTGGTCCTCGTCGGGTGACACGTAGACCAGATCGCGATAGGCGAGCTGGCCCAGCGTGGCGTCGCGGTCGGCCACGATCAGCGTGCGCAGCGAAAGCACGCCCGTCAGCATGCCGCTCGGGTCCTCGGTATAGACGTAATAGACGCTCTCAAAGTCCTCGTCGAGCTTGCGAATCGCCTCGATGGCGTCGCCGACCGTCGCCGTGGCGGGCAGCGAGACAAACTCCGAGGTCATGATGCGGCCGGCGGTGTTGTCCTCGTAGCCCAGCAGATTACGAATCGCCTTCTCCTCCTTGACGCCCATCAGGCGCAGGAGCTTCTCGGCCTTCTCATAATCGAGTTCGTCGATCAGGTCGGCAGCGTCGTCCGGGTCCATCATGGCCAGCATCGACGATGCGTCGGTATCGGACAGGCCCTCGAGCATCTCGGTCATAAGCTCGTCGTCATCGAACTCCGAGATGGCCTCGGCGGCCTGGGCAGTATCGAGCTGCGCAAACACCTGCGCACGCAGGCGCGGGTCGAGCTGCTCGATAATGTCGGCGATGTCGGCAGGGTGCAGCTCGCCGAGCGTCTTGTGCGACACCGAGAGTTGAATGTTCTTGGTCGAGCGGTCGAGCAGGTCCATGTAGGACCAAGCGATGATGTCCTCACTGAGCGGCTTGCCCAGGTGCTTCATAAAGCCTTCGACGATATGCTCAAGTGCGGGGCTGATCGCGCGTAGCAGACCGCGGGCGCCCACTTCGGCGCCCAGCAGGCGCAGCTGATTTTCGCCCGACATGGAAAACTTGATGTCGTTTACGCGCACGACTTTCATGCCCTGCGTGTCGACGATCTGCTTGTTGAGCACGTCGCGGGCAAGCAAGAGTTCGGTCGGCTGCAGGTACGAAAAACGGATTTCGGTGGCCGACGTCTTAAGGTGTACACCCGTCTCGTCGATACGGTCGACCCATTTGCGCCAGCTGATCATAAACGGCGTCTTGCCGGGTCCGCGGAACGCGAGCGACGTCACGTGCGGAAAAACTTCGCCGGTAGCAATGCCAAAATCGTTCACCACGCCGAGCTTTTCGCCGTCGACGTCCAAGACCGGCAATTTGAGCATCTCACTCAGATAATTCAATGGTGCTCCCCATCATTATTCCTCCGGACGCGGCCGCATGTGCGGCGTCCGGGGGCTTCTGGATATGTATACGCATGCGCGGGCGGCACGCCGCTCGACGCTTACACCCCGTGCATGCGCAAAAAGCACCTGCATGGGGTCATCGACTGTATGGTCGAGGTTTGGATTTCACCTGTAACCTTTCTCTTGACCCTCATTAACCGCAGTAACTATAGCATCAGCATCGCCCTGCGGCATCGAATTTATGCGCTGCACATTGCAGGCATACCAAACGCTGACGCATCCGTGACATAGCCATTGGGGACGTTCTTAAACGACTACCCAATGACTACTCTGTGGTGTCGTTGTCCTCGGCAAGTTGGGGGAACACGGCGTCCTTGGGCATGGTGACCTTCGTCAGCGAGGTGAGCTTTTTGCTCAGCGACGTGTCCGTCTTGACCAGGTCGCTGAGCGTCACGATCTTGTAGCCGTCGGCAATGAGGCCGTCGATAATCTGCGGCAGCGCCTCGAGCGTCTGCTCGGCGCATTCGTCTCTATCGGTGAGCAGCACGATATTGCCCGGCGTCACCGAATCGAGCACCGTCGAGACCTGCTCGTCGGCACCGTTGAGCAGCCAGTCGCCCGAGTCAATATTCCACGAGACCACGGCGGAGACCAGGTCCATCGCATCAATCCAGTTTTGCTCGTCAAAGGCAGCGTAGGGAGCACGCAGTAGCATCGTCTTCACGCCGGTCGCCGACTTAATCGCATCGGTGCCTTTCGTGATCTGTTCGCGTACCGCCTCACGGTCCTGACCCTTGAGCGAATCGTCGCTGTAGCTGTTGGATCCGATCTCGCACCCGGCATCGACAATCGCCTTGGCCGTGGCAGGCGAGGCCTCGGCCGCATCGCCCGAAAGGAAGAACGTCGCGGTGACGCCCTTTTCCTTGAGCACCTGCAAGATCTGTTTGGTGGCGCCGCTCGGACCCTCGTCAAACGTCAGCGCCACGTACTTTTTGTTGCCCTTGGGCGCCACGCTGGCGCACGCAACAACGCAATCGGTGGCGGGCACAACCTCGCCGCGGTCTTGCGTCTTGCCCGACTGCTCACCAACCCACACCTCGGAGCGGCCCTGGACACCCCACGTCTGCACATACTCGATAGCGCCCGTGCCCTCGACCTTGAGCTTGGGCTCGATAACCGTAGCCTGAACCTCGTGCTTCTCGTAGGTGTTACGGCCATCCTTGACCGTCACCTTCTCGCCGCCCTCGAGTTCGCGGCTATCCCATTTGCCCTGCTTCACGCGCTTGCCGTCGACCTTCACCGACAGCTTTTCGCCCCCATGGCGCTTGAGCACGCTGTCATCGACGGCCAGCAGGTCGCCTGCGTCGTAGGTGTCAGTCAGCTCCTGGTCGTCGATGAGATTCTGCAGCGTAGAGCCCACGCGCACCGCGGTCTTCTGGCCGTTAAGTTCCACGTCCACGCTGCGGTTGACGTAGCCCACGACGGCAGCGATAAACAGCACGAGCGCGCAACCCACGGCGATGAGCGCATAGGGCAGGCGAGACGAACGACGGGGTGTGCGGCTGTTGCCGATGCGAGCGCTGCGATCGCTAAAGCCGCGGCTATGGTTGAGATACATCGCGCCGGGCTTACGGTGACGCTTGCGCTGACCGCTGGGCAGCTGCCCCAGGTCGCGGCGCGCCGTCGGACGCGTACCCGAACGCCCGTTTAAGTTGGATCCGTTTTGGCGCATGTGCCCTCCCCCATAAACACAGCAAGCCGGAGCAACAGGTCTCCGGCTTGCCTCCCATCATTTGGTACGTCGCTATTTTGTAGCTTTTGACGAGCCTCCGCTCGCCTTTTGGTATTCGTCCTTAAAGGCCTTGAACATGCCGCGCGTCTTGCCGAGCTGCTTGCCCAGTGCGCGACTGCCCTTGTCCACGGCAACCGATCCCTTGTCGTCGAGCACCTTGGCGCCCTTCTTGACCTTATCGCCCACCACGACGCTTGCCTCGGCAGCCTTTGCGGCGGCGCCGCCCGAATACCCGAGCGACTTGACCTCGTCCGAGACGACCATCGCGCCGTTCTCGTAGCCGCGCAGCATCGTCGGCGGCACCTGCGTGTCACCAACCAAAACACTCGAAGCAGCACCGGCGGTCACATAGAATGCCTGCACGATGCCCGAACGCGGCTTGAACTCCACATCCGAGCAATAGCCCACGACGTCGCCCGATTCCGTGCGCACGTCCATACCGACCCAGATGATGCAATCGTCCAGGTTGATGTCGAGGCGCTTGGCGGCGGCGGCATCGTACGTGTCCTTGACGTCATCAACCGCAATGGCGCCCTCGTAGACACCAATGGCGTCGAGCGCCACGAATCGGTCGGGGCGCTCGATCATGCCCGCGATATCGGACTGGCGGACCATAAAGCCGACCACGCGCGTACCGCCCGGGGTAAAGACCGGAAAGTGAATCTTTCCGAGCTTTTTAGGGCTGCGCGGCGTGCCGTCCTTTTTGGTGCGCTTGTCCTCGGTAGGCTTGCGATAGATCTTGGCGCCGACAAAATCCCCGGCGCGCATTATGCCTCGGTCGAGGGCTCCGCAGCCTCGGTATCAGCCTCGACGGCGTTCTCGACCACGACGTCGGCGGCAGGCGTCACGTTGCCGCCCGAAATGGCGTCGTTGAGCTGCTCGCGCAGCTGGTCCATGCGCTCGCGGGCAAGGTCGACCTTGGCGCGCAGGTCGTCGGTCTTGGCGTCGACCATCGGGCCAAAGTCATTCACCGCAGCACGAGCCTCCTCGGCGCTGTGCTCGTAGGTGTCGCGCATATTGTCCCAGGCGTCGTTGGCGATATCGGCAGCCATGGCGCGGGTCTCGGCGCCCGAGCGCGGGGCCAGAGCAACGCCGACAATAGCGCCGGCAGCGGCGCCAAAAAGTGCGCCGGAGACAAAGCTGAAAGTCTTACCCATGATCATTCCTCTCCTGCGGGCACGTCGGTGCCCACCGTTTGAATGCTGTCCATTATACCCGCAGCGCATCACTTGCCGCTCCGCTCATCTGCGTACGGCAAAGGCGCAGGTACGTGATGGTGATAAACGCGTAGGCCTACTCCTGAGGCATAGCCGGCATGGCCACCGTGGCACCCGGGTCCTCGCCGGCGCCGTCCACGAGCGGCAGGCCGCCCTCATGCGCAGGTCCTGCCGGAACCGTCGCCGCACCGCCAAAGACGGCAGCGGAGGCCTCGTGGTTCTCGGCAACCGCACCCTCGGTATCAATCGCCACCTGGGGCTCGTCGTCAAAGTTGGGGACGCCCTGGGGCTCGGTGGGAACGGGCTCGGCGGTCGCATCGGCAACGGGCTCGGCGTCGACCGGCACATCGCCCTCGTCAGCGCCCTCGTCCTCGGCAGCATCTTCGCCGTTCGCAGCGGCGACGGCCTCGTGAGGATCCTTGCCCTCGGCCTCGGCGCGCATGCCCAGCACCAGGTTGCGCAGGCCCGCGACCGTGCCCTCCACGTCGGGGGCAGGCTGGTCGGCGTGCAGGTACGCCCAGTCCATCATAAAGGTGGCCGAAGACAGCGCACCGATGGCCAGCGCGTCGTCGGGACACGAAAGCTCAACCTCAAAAACGCGCTCGTCGTGCTCGCTTACGCGCGTGCGGCCGCACGAGATGCTACCGGCAAGACCGGTCTCGTTCATGAGCTCGACCGTCACATGCTCAAGCAGATGGCAAAGCTCGGTCTGGCCCATGCAGTCCTGGAACTCGCGGCCGGAATCACCCAGGCACAGGTGCTTGGCAATCGCCGGCACCAGGTAATACACGCGCGCCGTAGCCTCGATATCCTCCGAGGTCATGAGCGGCATGCCGGGGTTCACCAGCACGTGCGCGCAGATCTTGTCCTCGCTGACGGTGACCTTAAGGATGTTAAACAGGCCTGCCATAACTCTCCCCTACTCTTCCTTGTCCTACTCGTCGCCGTCGTGCGGATTCGCGGAACCCGCACCCGACGTCGTCGGCTCGTCTACCGAAGACTCGGAATCCTTCTTATCGGTTTCGGCCGGAGCGATCACGCGAATGAGCGAGATGCGCTGGCCACGCATCGACTGCACTTTAAACTTGTACCCCGCAACCTCAAACACCTCTCCGATGTCGGGCACCGAGTCGCAAAGCTCCAAAATCCAGCCGGCGATGGTCTCATAATCATCGCTTTCCTCAAGCGGCCAACCAAGCTCAATCGCGTCATCGCACGAAAAACGCCCATCAACGAGCCACTCGCGGCGCGAAAGGCGCGTGAGATACTTGTTGTCGGGGTCGAACTCGTCCTCGATCTCGCCGACGATCTCCTCGACGATGTCCTCGATAGTGATAATGCCGGCCGTGCCGCCGTACTCGTCCACGACCACCACGATCTGGTCGTGCGAGGTCTGCATCTCGGACAGCAGTGGCAGGATGTCCTTGGTGTCGGGCACAAAGGTGGCGTCGCGCAAAAAGCCGGCGATGGGCTGGTCGCCTTTGCCGTCGAGCGCGGGTTGGATCAGGTCCTTGATATGCGCAATGCCGGCGACGTTGTCGGGATCCTCGTGATAGACGGGGATGCGGCTGAAGCCGGTCTGGCGCATGGTGGACAGCACGTCGGCGACCGTCTCGTCGTCCTCGCACATGGTGGTGTCCACGCGCGGCACCATGACCTCGCGGGCAACGGTGTCGCCTAGGTCGAAGATCTCGTGGATCATGCGCTTTTCCTCGTCGAGCAGGTCGTCCTGCTCCGAGACCATGTACTTGATCTCTTCTTCCGAGACGTTCTGACGGTCGTCGGCACTCTTGATGCGCAGGATGCGGGCCAGGCCATCGGAGCAAGCGCCAGTCAGCCACACGAGCGGGCGAGCAATCTTCTGGAACACGGAAAGCGGGCCCACGACCTGCTTGGACACGCCTTCGGCGTTGGCCAGGCCGATGCGCTTGGGCACAAGCTCGCCGATCACGATGGACACGAAGGCGACCGCGACGGTGATGATGACCGGCGCCAGGCCGCGCGCGATGGCGGAGAGCGGCGCGATGCCAAAGCTCATGAGCCACGTGGCGAGCGGGTCGGACAGACTCGTCGAGGCGACGGCGGACGAGGCGAAGCCCACGAGCGTGATGGCGACCTGGATGGTGGCGAGCAGCTGGTCGGAGTCGGCAGCCAGCTTAATGGCACGCTCGGCGCGCTTGTCGCCTTCCTCGGCCTCGTGCTCCAACACGGCGCGCTTGGCCGTGGTGAGCGCCATCTCGGACATAGAGAAGTAGCCGTTGATGAGGGTCAAAACGAGGGTGGTGATAAGGGAGATGGTTATGTCCATCGGGAGTTTCTCGAACCTCCAAGATTCGGGACGTCAGGTTAAAACGTTGATGGCGGATACGGCAATTGCACCGGCGCCCAAACGAGAACGCGGGCGCGCAGGCATGGTCGCTAGATTACGAAGAGGATCACCGCCATGAACTGGAAGATGCTGCCGGCGAGCACCCACAGGTGAAACACGCTGTGCAGATAGCGCACGTTTTTGGCGATATAGAACGGCACGCCCGCGGTGTAGCACACGCCGCCGACGGCGAGCAGGGCAAGTGCCACGGGGTTGAGCAGCGCAACAAGTTCGGGCAGCTTAAAGACAACGAGCCAGCCCATCAGCAGGTAGACCAGGCCGCTTACCCAATGCGGCTGGCGCTCGCGTAGGAAGCACTCGAGGGCGATGCCGATGATGGCGATGGCCCATACGGCAAAGAACAGCACAGCGCCGCCGTCGTTTGCGAGCGTGATGAGGCAAAACGGCGTATAGCTGCCGGCTATGAGCAGGTAGATGCAGCTGTGGTCGATGATGCGAAACACGCGCTTGGCGCGCGCGGGCTGAATCGCGTGGTAGAGCGTGGAGGCTAGGTATTCGAGGATAATGCTGACGCCATAGACAATCGCCGCGGCCATATGGGCCGGGCCTCCGCCGCGCAGGGCGGCGAATACGATCAGGAGCACCAGGCCCGCGATACCCAGCAGGCAGCCGACACCATGGGTGACGGAGTTCATGATCTCCTCGCCCACTGTGTAGTGTGGAACGACCGCGGTCTTGGGTCGCGGCTTAGAACTGTCGCTCGAATCGGACATGCCGGTTACATCCTCCAACGTAAAGAGTTCTCAACACTATATCAAAGCGTCTAGGTACGTGCGAAATTTGCACCATACGTGACCCTTTGTTTACCCATTCTTTGCCTGTTGACGCATCAACGGCGAACGTCCATAATGCGCTTGCATTAAATGTTGATGTATTAACATCTTATAGGAGAATACCGCATGGCTCAAAACGCACGTTCCCATCGAAAGCTCAAGATAGCCGGCATCGTTGCACTAGTGGTTGTCGTTGCGCTGCTCGGATTTGCCGGCAACTTTCTGTTTGACTTCGCGCTGAATCCCCGCGCGCCATACACCATGAAGATGATGCAGGATAGCAAGAACGACAAAGAAGGTGAGCAGCCGGATGCCGAGGATACCGAGGCGCGGGCATGGTTTAAAGAGAACCGCAAGAGCAGCAACCTCACCGCAGATGACGGAACCGAGCTTGCCGCCTGGTATTTTGCTGCGTCGGAGAGCACGCACGACTACGCCGTCTGCCTGCATGGATATACCAACGAGCCCATCGGTATGGCCCGATACGCCAAACGCTTCCACGACCGTGGCATGAACGTACTCGCACCCGCCGCCCGCGCCCACGAGCGCTCCGGCGGCGACTATATCGGCATGGGCTGGCCCGAGCGCCTCGACATCGTCGCATGGATCGAGCGAATCGTTCAGGCTGACCCCAAGGCGCGCATCCTGGTCTTTGGCGAATCCATGGGCGCGGCGACCGCCATGAACGTCGCGGGGGAACCTCTGCCCGCAAACGTGAAATGCATTATCGAGGACTGCGGTTATACGAGTGTTTGGGACGAGTTTTCTCTGCAGCTCAAGGACGTGTTCGGCCTGCCCAGCTTTCCCTTGCTCGATGTAGCAAACTTGGTGTGCAACGTGCGCGCGGGCTACGACTTTCATAAGGCGAGCAGCGTGGAACAGCTCAAGCGCGCGACGGTTCCCATGCTGTTTATCCACGGTGACCAAGACACCTTTGTGCCGTACAGCATGCTCGACCAAAACTACGACGCGTGCGCCAGCAAGGTCAAGCAAAAGCTCACCGTCCATGGCGCCACCCACGCCAAGAGCGCGCAGGTCGACCCCGAACTCTACTGGAACACGGTCGACGACTTCCTCGACGAGTATTTTTAGGCAAAAAGCAACGTCTGGGGTTTTGTTGCCAAAAATCGGTTTGTGGTCGGCGCTATTCGATTTTCCTCGCACTTCCAAAAAGCCGCCCGTGGGCGCTGTGCTCACGGGCGGCTTTTGCTCAACTTACGCTACAAAGGCGCTTATTTTGTCCAATAGCTAGGCGCTACTTGACCTCGATAAGCTCGTACTTGCTCGTGCCCAGGCCGATCTTCTCGGCATGCGCGATGCACACTCGCCAGTCGGTGTCGGGATGCGTGATGCAGAAGGGATCCTTGGCCTGCTCGCCCTCCAGATGCTCGTGGTTGTGCTCCATCTTGGCCGCGCTATCGGTGAGCTCGGTGTTTGGCAGCGGCTCGGATGCCATGACGGCATCGGCGCAGGCCTGGTCGATGGCGACCGGGTCGAAGCTCGCGAACATGCCGATGTCGTTGACGATAGGCGTATCGTTTTCGGGATGGCAATCGCAATTGGGGCTGATATCCATGGCAAGCGAGATATGGAAGCTCGGGCGACCGTCGACGACGGCCTTGGTGTACTCGGCGATCTTGCAGTTGAGCACGTCGGCCGCGGCGTCATAGCCGGGCTTGATGCAGTCCTGGTTGCATGCCGCAATGCAGCGACCGCAGCCCACGCAGCGATCGTGGTCGATGGTGGCCACGTGCACCGTGCGGGTGTTGCCGTTGGCAAGCTCGCGCTCGCGGGTGTCGTTGAACGAGACAGCGTCGTGCGCGCAGATCTTTTCGCAGGCACGGCAGCCAACGCAGTGCTCGGTCGAGACGTTCGGCTTGCCGGCGGCATGCTGCTCCATCTTGCCGGCGCGGCTGCCGCCGCCCATGCCCAGGTTCTTCATGGCGCCGCCAAAGCCGGCCTGCTCATGACCCTTAAAGTGGGTGAGGCTGATCACGATATCGGCATCCATGAGCGCCTGACCGATCTTGGCCTCGTGCACGTACTCGCCGCCCTCGACCGGAACAAGCGCCTCGTCGGTGCCCTTGAGGCCGTCGGCAATGATGATCTGGCAACCCGTAGCATACGGGGTAAAGCCGTTCTGGTAGGCGGTATCGATGTGCTCGAGCGCGTTTTTGCGGCTACCGACATAGAGCGTGTTGCAGTCGGTGAGGAAGGGCTTGCCGCCCAGCTCCTTCACGACATCCGCGACGGCGCGGGCGTAGTTGGGGCGCAAAAAGCTCAGGTTGCCCAGCTCGCCAAAGTGAATCTTGATGGCGACGAACTTGTTCTCGAAGTCGATCTGCTCGATACCGGCGTGACGGATGAGGCGCTTGAGCTTGTCGAGCTGGCTCTCGCGAGCATGCGTGCGCAGGTTGGTGAAGTACACCTTGGCGGGTGCTGCGGGTGTAGTTGCGGTCATAGATATATCCCCTCGGTCTATATGGCGTTACAGACATAGAGGATGGTACCAGTTAAAGCAGAGTTAAAGTCAAGTACGGCACCTAGTCATTGGGGACAGACTTAAATGACTGAAACCACTCATTGGGGACGGACTTAAATGAGTGCCTCGCCACCTGGCAGCTAGGGACGTTCCTTTCCTGCTGGGTGGCGAAAGAGCGTCCCCAGCGACTAGTCATTTAAGAACGTCCCCAATGACTACTCTTGGACTTTGAGGGCTTCGGCCAGACTGACGCGCTTGATGGAGCGCGTGTGCAGCAGCGCCACGACCAGGTAGGTCACAAAGCCAATGCCCACGCACGCCGCCATGGACCAAGCGGGCACGTAGATCTCGATATTGCCGTTGTAGGCGAGCAGCATCGAGCGGAAGATGGCCGTGAGCGAGCCAATAATGACCGGCAGGCTCAGCACGAGCGACGCCGCCACGCACAGCGTGATCGAGCGGATGTACAGATGCGAGATCTCGCTATCGCGATAGCCAAAGACTTTCATGTAGCTGATCGAACGGGCGCTGTGGTCGATCACCGCCTTGGTCAGCAGGTACATAAACAGCAGGAAGATAAACACCGCGAGCCCGACCATCATGCCGATCATTTTGCTCATCATGCCGATGAACTGGTCGCCCACGGCACGCATGTCGTCGGGCGTGGTGTCGCCGGCAAAGTAGCGCGCGTCGAGGTCGAGCTTCTCGTCGCTCACATAGCCGTTGAAGTAGGCCGCATCGTTGCCAAAGAGCTCGTTAAAGTCATCGATACTCATATAGATATTCATGTCCGACTTGGAGCCCCAGGCACAGTCCTTGCCCGCATACTCAAGGGAATAATTCTCGCCCTCATACTTGTCGCCGAGCGTGACGTTCTGGCCCTCGCTCCAGCCAAACTTGTCGAGCAAGCCACCGCCAAAGACGACGCGTCCGTCGCCGACGTCCAGCCCTTTCCAGTAGCGCGAATCGGGCGAGATGCCGTAGACAGAAATCGTCTCCTCGCCATTACCATCGCCGCGGTCGTATTGCAGTTGGTAAACGGCATATTTCTCGGCCTGCGCGATTGCGCCCGCGCCGTTGTCAATCGTGTTGACCGGGTGAATGTCGTCGTTGTCGGTGTCGATCTTAGAGGCCTTGTCAATCAGGTCGATAGCCTCGTCGCGGTTGCAGCCGAGGATATCGGCAAGGTCATCGAGGCGCGCATAAAGCGCATCCTTCTTGTCCTGGACCTTGGTAAGCGCATCCTGCGCCGCAGTCAGGCTCTCGGCAGACGGAGATGCGGTCGCGGCATCGGCTGCCGTCTGCGCCGCATCGGCCGCGCCGTCAAGCTCGTCATCGGCATCTTGGGCGGCGGAAAGCAGCGCGCCGTCAACCGACTGCAAGCGCTCGAGTGCTGACCACTGCTCGCGCTCCTCGGCAGTGTCCTCGAGCTCCAGCGGCGCCTTGAGCGTGTACTGGTGCTCGGCGACCAGGCTTGTCTCGAGGTTGTCCGCGTAGTGCGTCATCGTGGGCAGAATCGCCAGGCCAAAGAGCAGCAGCAGCGAGGCAAACGCAATGCCCACAAAGAGCGTGGCAAAGTTGCCCAGGTTGCACAGAAAGATACGCAGGCGGAAGCGGGAAACAAAACCCATGCGCTCCGGCAGTTGCATACCGCGCTTGGTGCCCGATTTGCCGCTCGCCTCGTGACGAAGGAACTGCAACGGCGTCTTGCCCATTTTGCGAAGCAGGCCCACCAGCGTGATGAGGATGAGCGCGGCGGCGGGAACCACGGCGCACTTCACAAAGATCTCCCAGCTCCAGTACACCTGGAAGGGCGGCAGGCTGTACGAACCGTAATAGAGGCTGCGCATGGGCTCGGTAAAGAACACAACGCCGAGCGCAGTGCCCAAAAGCGCCGCGACCACGCCCACGATGGCGGGAAGTGCCAGGTAGTGCAGCACGATCTCGCGACGGCGATAACCGCTGGCGAGCAGCGTGCCGATGATGGCGCTCTCCTCCTCGATGGTGGCGTCGGTAAGGACCACAAAGACGAACGCCATGATCACGATGATGATGTCGAGCAACGTCGTCCACATCATGGAGTCGCCGTCCACGTCGTCGCGCGCATAGCCAATGCCCTGATTGGAATCGGCATCGATCAGATCGTCCACGCGCGCATCGGCATCGGTCAGCGCCTCGACCATATCCTGCTCGGCATCGGTGCGGTCCGCGACGGAAAGGTCGCGATCGGTAAAGGTAAAGGAGTAGGTGTAGGCGGGTGCGCCGCCGGCATCTTCGAGCGCGGCAAAGCCGCCATCGGTGACCTCGGCCACGCCGTACGTGATGGTGTTCACCGTAAAGTCCGAATTGTTGAGGAACAGCGCCTGACTATCGGGCTGGGTCATGATGCCGCAAATGGTGTAGGTGCGACCCTCGAGCTCGACTTTATCGCCCACGGACAGGTTGTTATTGGTGGCAAAGACACGGTCGATGGCCACCTCGTCATCCGCCTTGGGTTCCTTGCCCTCACAGTAGGACGCAATGTCCACCTTAGCGCGGTGCGCATAGGTGCGCAGCGTGCGCTTGGTGCCGTCGTCGCCGGCGGTCTTTTTGATGATGGCGTCGATGGAGAAATTCTTGTAGAGCGTGACGCCGCCGACGTCGCCGGCTGCATCCTCGGCGGCCTTGAGTTGATCGTCGGTAGCCTCGAAGGAGGTGGTCACGCGGCCGTCCTCAATCGCGTACGCATCGCGCATGTCATCGATAAGGCAGCCGATGGAATGCGCTGCGAGCAAAAATCCCGAGGTGAGAGCGATGCTTCCGCACATAAGCAAAAAGATGCCCAGGTACTTGCCGATATTGCGGCGCAGCTCGCGCGGGAGACGTTTTGCGAGAGGTGTCATGGCGCCGCCTACCAATCGAGCTCGGCGGCCGCGACGGGCGACTCGTTGAGCTCATCCTCGACGATGCGTCCGTCGCGCAGGCGCAGCACGCGGTTGGCCATGCGGGCGATGGCGGCGTTGTGCGTGACGATGATGATGGTGCAGCCGTACTCGTGATTGACATCCTCCATGAGCTGCAGGATTTCCTTGGACGTCTTGTAGTCAAGCGCGCCCGTGGGCTCGTCGCACAGCAGCAGGCCCGGGTTTTTGACGAGCGCACGGCCGATGGCGCAGCGCTGCTGTTGGCCGCCCGAAACCTGACGCGGGAACTTGTTGCGGTGCTCGTAGAGGCCCAGCGAACGCAGCAGGTCGTCGACATTGAGCGGGTTTTTGGACAGGTGCGCCGTGACCTCGATGTTTTCCTTGATGGTGAGGTCGGGCACCAGATTATAGAACTGGAAGACAAAGCCCAGTTCACGGCGGCGATACTCTCCCAGGTCGGCAGGTTTGAGCACCGTGAGGTCGCAGCCGTCCACCATGATGGAGCCGCCGTCGGCATCCTCCAGGCCGCCAATCAGGTTGAGAAAGGTCGACTTACCCGAGCCCGAGGGCCCCAGCATGACGCAGATCTCGCCGCGGTTGATGGACGTGTCGATGCCATCGAGTACCGTCAGGCGCGCATCACCGTCGCCGTAATGCTTTTTGAGATCCTTAACCTGGACATAGGCTTCCTGCGTTGCCATGGTATCCCCCGTTGTTAGCCTCGTACTACTTTATGAGCGTAATAGTAAACCATGGCGAACTATTTTGGAGCGAGGCCTGGATTTTATTTCAGACTAGTCATTGGGGACGTTCTTAAATGACTAGCTGTTGGGGACACTCTTTCGCCACCCGGCAGTTAGGGACGTTCCCTTTCTGCCGGCAGCTGGGGACAGTCCTTAGCAAGCCGGCCGGCAAGCCGGCGGTTCGGCAAAGACTGTCCCCAATGACTAGTCGTTTAAGTCTGTCCCCAATGAGTACGATGACTAGGTGACTAGGCGCGGGATTTGGTGTGTGAGAGGGCTAGGCCTACGGCGGCAATGACGGCGGCGAAGAGCACGGTGACGCCCAGGTCGCAGGCGATGTCGCCCAACACGGCAGACGTCAGGTCCGAAGCGAGCGCCTTGCCGATCGCGTCGTTCACCCAATACGTCGGCACAAAGTGCGCCACCGTCTGCACGGCCGAGCCCATGAGCGACAGCGGCATCCAAGCGCCGCCCAAAAACGTCATGAGCATGCCGAGCAGGTTGCCCACACCGTTGAGCAGCTCCTCACGCGCACCCAGGCTCGAAAGGGCAAAGCCAACGGCCAGAGGCGTGCACGCCAGGGCAAACGTCGCCGCCAGCGCCAGGCACACACGACCCACGCCGACCTCGGCAACCGCGCCGGCAAAGCCCGCGACGCCCATCATGCTCGACACAAACCAGATGCAGACGGTGAGCACTGCGGCGGCCGCGAACACGGCAAGCGAGCGCTGGCGCTCGGAGACCGGGCCGGCATCCATACGACGCACGCGCTCGGGCTCGTTCATGCCCGAGAACACCAACCCCACCGATACGATGACCGACGAGATAATCGCGTACGCGCCAAAGTTGAAATACGACTCGAGCGTGGCGGCAGCCGTCGAGTCGACCTTGACCTGCTCGATCTGGACCTCCGCGCGCTTTGCAGCGGCATGCTCGGCGGCTTTGGCAACGTCGCCGTTAGAAGCAGCGGGCTCAAGCGCCGCCGCAGCGCCCGCGAGCGAGATCCAGCGCGAGGCCTCGGCAGACGAAAGCGCCGCCGCCATGGTGCCGGAACCGTAGGTCACGTCGAGCTTGGGCAGGGCCTCCCCCGCGCGGGCAGCCGCGACCAGGTCGTCCTCGAACCCCTCCGGGATAAAGAACACGCAGTCGGCGCTGCCCTTGGCGCTGGTGCTCTTGGAGAGCGCGTCCGCAAGGTCGTACGTATCGTCGCCGACGCCCGTGACCAGCTCAAAGCGCGAACCCAGATGTTTGGTAAGCGCACGCGAAAGATCGCTGTCGTCGCGATCGATTACGATCACGTTGGTGTCGTAGGGCTTGTACTCGGTGAGCTGCGACGAGTTCCAGCTCACCGATGCCGCGATGAATACGCCCATGAGCGAGATGAACACCGTATAGATGAGCAGGTAGAACGGGTGCGCCAGCGCCATGCGAAACGCGGTCTTAAAGGTGCTCATAGCGACTCCTTCCAAAAATCAGCGTAGCGGCGGCAACGAACAGCAGCGCCATAAGGACCAGCGCGCCCGCGCGAACGGCGAAGGGCCCCAGGTCCTCAAAGAAATACAGGCGGTTGAACATGTCGCAGATGAGCTTGACGGGGTTGAGCCAGCACTCGACCGGGCAGGCGCGGGCGACGTCGTCGGCAAGCGCCATCGCCGGCTCGCCGTAAAGGCCGGCGAACAGGGCGCACGTGGTGGCAAAACCCGTGAGGATGCCCGACTTGGACGCCTTGCCGCCCTTAACGGGAAGCGTGCCCACAAAGAGCCCCAAGCCCGTGGCGGCAAGCGCGGAAGCGGCGGCGCCCACCAAACACAGTCCCTCGCGCCCGCCAAAGTCGATGCCCACGACCAGGCGCACGTAGCCAATCGCAATCGCCATCGAGGCAAAGGAGACCAGCCACGAGCCCACAAAGATACCGGCCAGCGACGCCGTCTTGGAAAGACCGCCCACGCAGCGACGCGCGCCAAGGCCCGATAGATTGGGCTGCAGATCGACGACGCTCAAGGCGGCAAACTCGGCAGACATCATCGCGACCAGGCCAAAGAGCGCGTAGTAGTAGATGACCGTGCCATCGGGCGTGGCACGCGTCAGGCTCACGCGGCGGGTTCCGCCTTCGAGCGACAGGGCGCGCGCAACCGCCTCCGGGTCGGCGAGCGCCGCCGGGCTGTCCTGGGCAATCTGAGACATGAGCTCGGCATTTTGTGTATACGAGCTTGCCACCGTCTCCAGGATGCTGCGGTCGGTGAGCACCGTTGAGGCACGCGAGCTGTCGTAGCTCGACAGCAACGTGAGCTTGGGTGCGCCCGCGTCGTCGACCGTATAGATGCCCGCGACCTCGCCAGCCTTAAGCGCACGGTTCGCATCGGCTGCGTCGTCGCACTCGTGGATCTCGAGCAGTTGGTCGTCGCCCTCCTCGTCGAGCGACGTCGCCACGTTCTTAAAAGTCGAGGCGTCCCAGGCCTCGTCCGCCACGATGGCAACCGGCACCGGGTCGACCGTGCCGTCGGAGCTGAGGTTCGCAAACATAAACATGAACATCGTGGAAAGCGCGATGGGAAAGAGAGCGCCCCAGACCCACGTACTCGGCCGGCGCAGCAGCGTCTTGACCGTAATGATAATGGTGTTGAACATGGCTGCCCCCTAGTCGCGCAGCTCGCGGCCGGTGATCTCGAGGAACACGTCGTTGAGGGTCGGCGGTTCGGAATAAATGCGACCGAGCGCCACGTCATGCGAACGCAGCGCATCGAGAATGTCCGTCAGGTTATGCGGGCTCGCCTCGCACGAAAACGTGAGCTGGCCCGCCGTCGCCGACAGGTCCAGGACATGCGGCAGGCTCGCGACGGCACCGAGCGCCGCGCTCGGCATCTCGCCGACCTCGATCACGATCTTCTCGCCCATCTGAATCATGCGCTTGAGCTCGTCGTTGGTGCCCTGCGCCAGCACGCGCCCGCCGTCCATGATCATGATGCGGCTGCAGATCTGCTCGACTTCCTCCATGTAATGGCTGGTATACACTACCGTGGCGCCCTCGTCGCGCAGGCGGCAGATACCCTCCAGTATGGCGTTTCGGCTCTGTGGGTCGACCGCCACCGTGGGCTCGTCAAAGAAGATGAGCTCGGGCTTGTGCGCGATGCCGCAGGCAATGTTGAGGCGACGCGCCAGGCCGCCCGAGAGCTTGCCGGGGCGAAACTTGGTAAAGTCGCCCAAGCCCACAAAGTCGATGGCCTCGTCCACCAGCGCGCGGCGGCGTTTGCGGTCGTTGACGTAGAGACTGCAGAAATAGTCGATATTCTCGCGCACGGTGAGTTCGTCGAACACTGCCACCTGCTGCGGCACCACACCGATGCGGCGCTTGAGGTCGTAGCGGGCGGGCGTCATGGGCTCGCCGAACAGCTCGATGGTGCCCTTGTCGTAGGCGAGCAGCTGCAGGATGCAGTTGATGGACGTGGTCTTGCCCGAGCCGTTGGGGCCCAGCAGGCCAAAGATCTCGCCGGGGGCGATGCTCAGGTTAAAGTGGTCGAGCGCAATAAGGTCGTCATAGCGCTTGACGAGGTTTTCGACGTGGACGATGTCTGTCATGAGGCGGCCCTTCTGTTGCTTGCGGCCCGGTACGATTGCATCATCGCAGGAGCCGCCGGCGCGCACCAGTGAGCTTTGTCACGAGTGTAGGGCTTGGTCGCGCGGCCCGCCGGTGCCCCCGCTTTGCCGCGTGGGAGGAATGTCACGGTTGCTCCGGGTGGCGCCTCCCCCATGCGCGGCATCGCGTACAATACCCGTATGAACAGGCTTTTCGACAAATCGATCGTGCTGGCGTGCTGTATTGCGGCCGCCATGGGCCTTGCCGTGGACGCTCGTCTGGTTGTGGCGTTTTGCCTTGGCGTTATTGCCACCTCACTGGCCGAGGTCGCACAGGGGGAACGCACCCGGCGCGCAAGCGAGACCGCGAGCTGCGCTTACATCATCGCGGCAGTCGTCCTGCCGCCGTTTGTGCCGTTTGCGCCTCTCGCCCTCTATGACATCGCGCGGCGCGTGCGCCGTGAACGAATCTGGCCCGCGCTGGCGATTGGCGCCGTGTGTGTCTGCGCGCTTGTCGCGGACCTTCGTGGCGGCGTGCTCACCACCCGAACGCTGCTGTTAACCGCCATCCTTTCGATCGCCGCCACGTTGCTGTCGCTGCGCACCGCGCAGCTGGAGCGCGAACAGGAACGCATGCGTCGCACCCGCGACAAGCTGCAAGAACGCGCCCTGGCACTCGAGGCACGCAACCGCGACCTCGCCGACCGCCAGGACTACGAAGTCGAGCTCGCGACGCTCGCCGAACGCGCCCGCATCGCGCGCGAGATCCACGATAACGTCGGGCACCAGCTCACGCGCGCCTCACTGCAGGCCGAAGCCCTACGCGTGGTCCACGCCGACGAGCCTGGCGTCGCCGCCGATTTCGCCGACGTTAAACGCACGGTTGACGAGGCGCTCCAGCTTGTGCGCGTCAGCGTCCACGCGCTCAACGACAATGCGACCAACCTCTCCGTGCAGCTCGAGCGCATCGTTGAAGGCGCACGCTCGGACGGCGGCCCGCAGATTGAGCTTGAAGTTATGGCCGAACATGCGCCCGCAAACGTCGCCAGCTGCTTTGCAGCGGTCCTGCGCGAGGCGCTCTCCAATACCATGCGCCACGCTTGCGCCCAGACCGTCACTGTACGATGCATGGAGCATCCGTCGTTTTACCAGCTCATCGTTACCGACGATGGCGCGGGCGAGGTCCAAGCAAGCAGCCGCGGCGCCGCGGAGGGCATGGGGCTTGCCTCCATGCGCGAGCGCATCGAGGCGCTTGGCGGCACCTTCTCCGCCGGCCCGCGTGCCGGCGCCGGCGGCTGGCGCGTGTTTGCCACCGTTCCCAAACAGCAAGGAGATGAGGGCCGATGAGGCTCATCGTTGTCGACGACGACCGCTTGGTGGTCGATTCGCTCAAGATTATCCTGGGCACCCAGCCGCAGATCGAGGTGGTGGGCACCGGCGCCAATGGCGACGACGCGGTCGCGCTCTACGCTGAGCACACGCCCGACATCGCGCTGCTCGACATTCAGATGCCGGGACGCGACGGCCTATCGGCGGCGCGCGAGATCCTCGAGCGCGACCCTGCGGCGCGCGTGGTGTTTCTGACGACATTCTCGGATGACGAATACATTGTGTCGGCGCTCAAACTGGGCGCGCGCGGCTACTTGATTAAAACCGACGTCGCTGCCATCCCTCCCGCGTTGACGCAGGTCATGGACGGCAAACGCGTGCTCGAGGGCAAGGCAATCGAGGACATCGATTTTGACGGAACGGACGTCGAGGCGGGCACGCCCCGCCGGCCCGCGGCCTTCGCCAGTCTGACCGACCGCGAGTTCGAAGTCGCCGAGCTCATCGCCCGCGGCCTCGACAACAAGGAGATCGCCGCCACGGCATACATGGGCGAAGGCACCGTGCGCAACCACATCAGCTCGATCCTTGCCAAAATGAGCCTACGCAACCGCACGCAGATCGCCATCGCCTACCTGCGAGGGTAATTACCCAACGGCCGACCGCCCCGGCATAGCAAAATGGCTGCTACCGATTTAATGCCATTTCAAAACTATGCCGGTTTACGGGGCTAAACTCAGGACCCTCATCCATACCCGTGTTTTCTGCAAAATGACGGCCCGTCTACCTGCGGTTTTATTTTCACGAATATCGGCATGGTTGGGGACTCGTGACTCAGCCCCGTAAACCGGCATAGTTTTGTTCGGGCGGCCCCGCACGAGTGCCTCCGCCAGCCTCGCTGGACCAAAATGATCCGTTTTCTTCCGTTCCCAAGGGATCAACCGGAACCGCTCGCCACGAAATCGGCCCATCTACTACGTTTAACTCGATACCCCTGACCATACCTTCGTTTTGAGCAAAACCACAGGCGTTCTACCTGCGGTTTTGTTTTCGCGTTTTTTTGGCATGGTTGGGGGTAAGGGGCTAAACGTAGTAGATGGGCCGATTTCGTGGCGGTCCCCCCCCTACGCACAAAAGCGCCGCCACGGAGGAGGGAGATACCTCCGTGGCGGCTGGGGGTGGGGGTGGGGGCTGTGTTCTGGCTCCCCGCCAGCCGCCCGGGGCCTTTTGGCCCCGGGCGCTGCCAGCGCGTCTAGCGCTTACGGATGCCCCAGACCAGAGCTCCGACGCCGGCCATGGCGATGACGAATGCCATGAGCAGTGCGGCAGCCTGCTGGTCACCCGTGGTGGGCAGGAAACCCTTGACCGTCTTGACGATGTTCGTCACGGTCTTGGGCGTGCCGGGGTCGGGCGTCGGCGTAGGAGTCTCGGGCTTCTTGTACGTGTTGTTGAACACGATGCCCTCGACGCTCTTGTCGCCCTTGGCAAAGGCGACGCTTGCCTTGAGGCTGCCCTCGCCGTCATCGACCACGTTGACGGTCGCGGTAAAGACGGACTTGTCGTAGGTCATACCGGCCTCGTCGCCCTTGACCTCGCTGATGGTGTAGACGTGCGTACCGGGCTCGTCGTACTCAAACTTGTCGAAGCTGATCTTACCGTCGGCATCGTTGGTGACGGTGGACTCGATGCCCTCGCCAACGAGCTTAAAGCTGAACTCGTCCTTCTTGAGCTCGCGTCCCTCGAGCACCTTGATGGCGCCGATGGAGACTTGGGTGGGCATGGCGTGATACTTGTTGGTAAAACCAGCCGACTCGGTGGTTCCCTCGAGCTTGTGCGTCACGGCCAGTGTGCCATCGCCGTTGTCAGAGACGGTGGCCACGACGGTGTAGGTCGTACCGTCATAGGTGACGCCCTTGTACAGGCCGAGCGCATTGGGGCAAGCCTCGCGCAGCGTGTACGTGTGCGTGCCGGGCGCCTCGTAGCGGATCGGGCTCAGTGTCACAGTGCCGTTGGCGTCGTTGGTGCCGCTAGCGACAACCACGCCGTCCTCGAGCAGATCAAACGTGAACTCGCCGGCTGCAAGGTCGCGTCCGGTCAGACGCTTGACCGTCTTGACCTTATCGGTCACGACAGAGTCGGTGGGCGTTACGCTGTAGGTGTTGATGAATGTGAAGGCCGCACCGTCGTCGCCGTTGCGCACGACGCTCAGATGTCCGGCGCCGTCGTCAGTCACGGTATAGGAAACCTTGCGCGTGGCGTTGGCATCGTTGGTCACGCCAGGGGCGCTGCCGGTCTCGGTCACCGTATAGGCAAAGGTGTGCGAGCGCGGAGCGGTGGGGGCCGCAGGCTCGGACTCGTCGACATTGGCGTCAGCGGCGGGGTCGGCCTCTTCAGCCTCTGCCTCGTCGGCCTCGGCCTCGTCAGCTTCGTCCGCCTCGGCCCTATCGGTCGCATCGTCCGTCACGCCCAGAGCGCGGTTGAGGTCCTCGAGCGTAAAGTGGATCTTGCCAAAGTCCACGTTACCGGCTGCGTCGTTGGTTACGGTCGTGCGCTCGGGCATCGGGGCACCTGCCTCGTCGGCGGTCACGGTAAAGGTGAACTTACCCGTGATGTCGGCCGGGGTCAGGCCCTCGGCAACCTGGAGCTTCTTAGTACCGGTGAGCGCGGCATCCACGGCGTCGGCGCCGTAGACGTTCTCGAACAAGGGCTCGACGCCGCCGTAGTCGACCGTCGCCGTCAGGGTACCGTCACCGTTGTCGACGACGATAACCTTAAAGCCAAAGCTCCACGTTGTAGCGGAAACGCCATTCGGCAGCCCGAATAAATCTTCGTAGGCCGTGTAGTTAATGGTCCAGGCAAGCTTACCGTCCTTATCGGTACGATGGGCAAGCCCAGCAGCCTCAAGATTAGCAAGCATCTTAGTGTCGTAGTGCAGCGTATCAAAGCTCACGTGCCCGCCGATATTGGGCTTGAGGTTTTCGTATGCCACAAGCTCACCCTGATAGGCGATGCCGAACCAGAACTCGCCGTCGGCCATCGGGCGGCCGGTCAGAGTCTTGGTGGCAACGACCTGAGCGGCGGTGCCGCCAGGCGTGTTGGTCGTAGCGCTGTAACTGTTGTGGAACGGCACCAGGGCCTTCTCGACCTTGTTCTCGCCACTCTTGTGGACCGTCTCATGCGTGCCCTCGGGACCGCCGGAAACGGTCGTCGTAGCAGTGAGCGTGCCGGCGGTGTCGTCGGCGATGGCGATCGTCACCGTGCGCACGGCGTCGTCGTAGGTGTAACCGGGCTGGCCGTCGTTCTTCTCGGCCACGGTGTACGTAAAGGTCTTGCCGGCGTCAGCCTGCGTAAATATAACCTCATGACCAGCCAGAATGTCGATCAGTCCGACCGTTGCCTCTGCCGCTGCGGGGGACTTGAAGCTATTAGCCCCGGGCAGCAGACCGAGCGCGCGAGCCGAAGCGTCGTCAGCAGGTGTCACGGTAAAGGTGAACTGACCCTCGGTCATGGGGCGGCCATCCAGATACTTGCTGAGCCACAGACCGCCGGCAGCGGTGTAGTTAAGCTCAGTGCGGTACGTGTTGGTAAAGCGTCCGTTTTCCTTCTTGGTGACGTTGGCGGTCAGGCTGCCATCGCCGTTCTCGGTCACGGTCACTTCGGCGGTTGCGACATGCGCGTCATACGTCAAGCCGACCGTGCTGCCCGCGTTCTCGCGAATCTCGTACTTATAGGTTCCGGCGGCAGCGTAGTGAATCTTGCCGAACTTGATGGCGGCGATGCCGCCCTTCGCGTCCTTCTTGCTCACGGTTACGGTTGCGGGATCGGGCAGCGGGGCGCCTTCGGGGGCGGTGATGGTAAAGCTGAACTCGTCCCCATCCGTCCAGTCGCGGCCGCTGATGACCTTGCTCAGGTCAAAGTCGAGCTCTGCATCGAGCGGGGTCACGCTGTAGGTGTTCTTGAACTCGGCGGGCTCGGCGTCCTTCAGGACATGCTCGGCCTTGAGGGTACCGTCGCCGTTGTCCGTGATGGTGGTCTCGATAGTGTACTTGGCGTCGCTGTAGGTGACGCCCTTGCTGGTGGTTCCGCCCTTGGCCTCGCGCAGCGTGTAGGTGTGCTTACCAAGCTTGTCGTAGGCGATCTTGTCCATGGCGATCGTGCCGTCGGCAGCGTTGGTGCCCTTGGCGACAACCTCGTCGCCCTCGACCAGCTCAAAAGAGAACTCGCCGGCAGCAAGCTCACGCCCGGTCAGGACCTTGTTCGCGGTGATCTGGTCGGTGACGCTCGTCTCGACAGGCGTCACGTTATAGGTATTGGTGAACGTAAATGCCACATCGCCGTCCGGCTTGCAGGATACGCTCAGATTGCCCTTGCCGTCATCGGTCACGGTGAAGGAAACCTCGCGCGACAGCTTGGCGTCGTTGGTCACGCCAGCGACCTCGCCGGACTCGGTCACGGTATAGGTAAAGGTGTGCTCGCGCTTCTCGGGCTTCTCGCCCAGAGCCTTGTTAAGGTCGTCGAGCGTAAAGGTAATCTTGCCAAAGTCGACCTTGCCCTTGGTATCATTGGTCACGCTCGCGTTCGCGGGCATGGGTGCGCCCTCTTCACCGGTCACGGTAAAGGTGAACTTGCCGGCAATGTCAGCCGGGGTCAAGCCGTCGGCGACTTGCAGATTCTTGATGCCCGCAAGCGATGCCTCGGCAGCATTCGTGGTGTAGGCGTTCTTGAACTCGATGCTCTTGACGTCCTTGGCGCCCTTCAGCTCATGCGTAGCCACCAGCTGGCCCTTGCCGTTATCGCTGATGGTCGTCACGATGGTGTAGGTCGTATCGTCATAGGTGATGCCGTCGGCGTCGCCCTTGACCTCGCGCAGCATGTAGGTGTGCTGGCCGATCTCGGTGTACTTGATGGCGCTGAACGTCACCTTGCCGTCGGCGCCGTTTGTAACAGTCTCGACAGGCTTAACTTCCTTGTCCGCGATCTCGAGCAGCTCAAAACTGAACTCGCCTTCCGCCAAGTCGCGCCCGGTCAGGGACTTGGCCGCGGTAATCTGGTCGGTAACGCTGGACTCAACAGGATCCGCAGCGTAGACGTTCTTGAACTCAGTCTCACCCGAGGTCACCTTCACGTCAGCGCTCAGTTCGCCCTTCTTATTGGGCTTCACCGTCACGGTGATCTCCGCGACGTTACCGCTGTAGGCGATGCCGTCAATCGTGGTCCCGGCGTGCTTTTCACTGACCTTGTAGACGTACGTGCCAGGTTCGGTGTATTCGATCGTACCGAAGTCGATGGCAGCCTTGCCCTGGGCGTCCAGGTCGGCCTTACGCACGATCGCAGTCGTAGTCGTAGGCATCGGGGCGCCGTTCTCGGACGTCAGGCCAAACTCAAACGCGTCAGCATTCGTCCGGTCGCGACCCTCGAGCACCTTGGTCAGGCCAAAACTGGCCTTGGTATCCACCGTTGCCGGCGTCACGTTAAAGCTGATCTTGCCGTTGTTGCCCAGGTAGGAATTGACGTGCGTCGCGGTCGCCTTGGCGGACACGTTATTCCACTTGGGGTTGAGAACGTCGGTCGCGGTACCAGTGTTGTTGCCGCCCACGCTCTTCTTGGTGGTGTGGAGCTCATCGATAAAGGCCAGGCGCGCGGTTCCCACGCTAAACGACAGGTTTCCGTCCTTGTCGGCAACTATAGCGCCATCAAATTTGGCAGCGTCGCCACCGATGAACTCGATGACGGCGGTGGTGGGCTTGGCCTCGTTGTTCGAGCCCTGCTCCTCAAACTCATCCTTGTAATAATAGGTGCCAGTATCTGTCAGCGAATTCTTTGCAGGCTGCGTGCAGTCCTTATCCGCGTAAATTGGAGTCTGCTTCTGGAAGTAGTAATAGCGGTTGGTGTCGGCCGGCTCAAAGGTCGCGACCGTATCACCCAACGCGCCGGTCTCCCACTTGTTCGCGTAGAAGTTAACGGTCTTGGTGCCGTCATCGGCGACAGTCGTATTGCTCTCGATGTAGTCCTTGAGTCCCGTGACCTTCTCAGGCGTAAACAGGTTATCGAGTGCGTCCTTCTTCACGCTCGAGGCATACTTCACCTGAATGGGCTTAACGTTGTCGACCGAAAGCTTGCCGTCTACGGTCTTAAAGTGGCTCAGTGGAATCAACGACGCAGGAATGTTAACCGTTACGATATCGCCCTTCCGGGGATTGTCATCGCCAGCACGCTGCACGGTGATGAGCAGGTCTTTTGCCTTGCCGGCGAACTCGTAGGTGTCGGTATTGGTTTCTTTGTTGACCGTCTTGCTCGCCTCGGTAAACGGCGTGCCGTTGATGACGACTTCGGTAAATCCGTCGACCTGCATAAAGTCGCCCAGCTCGTCGGTAAACGTGATGTAGCCGGACTTGGTCTCGTCGTAGCCCTTATGGATTTCGGTCGGATAAGGCGGCTCCGATGTGATGGCCTGAGAGATGTCGTCGAAGACCTTCTTGAGCTCTTCGGCGTTGGTCGCCGACTTGTAGTAGTCGGAGTTTTCCGCGCGTGTGCCAAGCTTGTCGCTCGCATACGACGTGGCATCGGGATAATTACTCGACACGGCGTGCATAAACTTGTTGACGTCGCTTGTCCCCTCTTTCGAGGGATCGTCAGCGGGGTCCGCTCCACTAAAGATGCCGATGGTATAAACGGTGGCTTTGCCATCCTTCATCTTCTTGGCAGCCGTCACGGCACCCTTGGCGACGTCAGAATCAAACTCGCTGAAGCTCGTTGGCTTGCCGTCGGTAAAGAACACAACGATCTTCTTGGCATCTGCGCGGCCAGAAGTGATATCCCCGGCCAGTTCCAGACCATAGTCGGCACGCGTGGCACCGCTTGGTTTGATTCCAGCAACTGTATCCTCAAGAACTTTCACGTTGCCGCCAGAGCAATCGGTCAAACCCTTCATCACCTGCGAGTTGTTGTACCAAAATTGCCCTTTCTTGTACTGGTCATTGCCGACCTTATTGGTCTTATCACCCGCAAACTTAACAATGGCAACCCTGTGCTGCCTATCGACACCCTCGATACCCTCGTTTTGCTTGGCAATGGTATTGATAAAGCTGTTCGCAGCGCTCTTCAGTGCATCGATACGCTTGGTGGAATCTCCGCCACCCATAGGATCATCCATCGAGCCAGAGGCATCCAGCACCATCACGATGTCAAGCGGCGTGGTGACCGTCACGGTTGAATTAGACGTCGAGGATATCGCCGAAAGCGTGGTCAAAAAGTCCGACTCTTCGTTTTCCTCGGTTGCCTTGACCGTCTTGTCGGTCCAGATTCGACCGACGTTTTGGGTCGTTACCTTATTGCCACCGTGGCCTGCCGCCCAGATTTCCCAGCGACCGCTGGTGTCGGGGTCGGCGACCTTTCCGGTCATTATCGGTCCGTCCATTCCTGTGCTGGACCTGGCGTTGGCCTCGGGCAGCATGGCGAATGCTGCGGCTGGCAACACCAGCACTACGGCCAGTATCACCGCCAAGAGACCCCTCGTGTACTTACCCATCGTGTCTCCCTTCTCGCGGTCTCAGACCTTGCAACAGCCTAAAGTTACGAAATGAGACACAATTTGGGCAGGTGACACATGTTCCAGATTCGGTTTTTGGCGTGAGACAAATGTCTCACCAAAGTTGAGACACGGCGTTTTCGCAGGAAAACGGGTGCGACTCAAGATGGACGGGGCAAAAGGGCCCGTTTTCCTCCATCCCCGAGGGAGCAGTCGACGGCGCTCGCCACGAAATGAGCCTATCTACTACGTTTAGTCCGGTACCCCCGACCACAATCGCGTTTCATGCAAAATCGCAGGCGTTCTACCTGCGGTTTTCTTTTCGCGTTTTTCGCCGTGGTTGAGGGTAGCCACCCAAACGTAGTAGATGGGCCTATTTCGTGGCAGACGGGTCACGCGGCAGCCCTCACAAGGCAAAAATGATCCGTTTCCCTCTGTCCATGGGAGATCAAGGGCTGTTACGGATATGGTGCCATTTCAAAACTATGCCGGATTACGGGGCTAAAGTCGGGACCCTCATCCATATCACCATTTTTTGAAAAACGGCAGGCTATTTACCTGCGGTTTTGTTTTTGCGATTTTCTGTATGGTCGGAGGTTCGCTATCCAGCCCCGTAATCCGGCATAGTTTTGTTCGCGGCGGCTCGCCCGCGCGTTCACGCGCGGGGCCGGTGGGGCATTCTTGCCCCACCGGCCCCTATTCCAGCTCTATTCCAGCGCTACTCCGGCTTGGTTTCTACCGTGAGAGTCTTGTCCGCTGCGACTGGAGTGCGGGCGGTGTCCATAGCCAGGCAGTGCTTGGGGCAGCTCTCGATGCACTCACCGCACACCACGCAGGCGTACGGGTCAATCGACCAGGTACCGCCTTTGCGATCGACCGCGAGCGCGCCCGCCGGGCAACGCCGCGCGCACATGCCGCAGCAAATGCACACATCCATGTCATTGACGATATGCCCGCGCAAGCGCTCGGGCGCCGCCAGCTTCTCCTGCGGATAGCAAACCGTGACCGGCTGCTTGACCATAGAACCCAAGGCCGTCTTGGCAAATGTCAGTAAACTCATGCCGCGCCTACCTTTCCGTGCAGCTAATGCAAGGGTCGATGGTCAGGATAATCATGGGCACATTGGCAATGAGCACGCCCTGCAGCGCATGAGTCAGACCCGCCAGATTTTGCGACGTCGGCGTGCGCACGCGGAAACGGTCCAGGTTCTTGGTGCCGTTGCCGCGCACATAGTAATACGCCTCGCCGCGCGGCTGCTCAATCACAACCTCGCCGCGCGCGCCGTCGGCCGGCGTGAGCTTGGTACGCCCGCCGATACCGTCGTGCGGAATCTTGCCGATAAGCTCCTTGATAATGTCCATGGCCTGCGTAACCTCGGCACAACGCACCTGGCAGCGGGCATAACAGTCGCCATCGGTGGCAACAATCGGCTCAAACGCAACCAAGTCCGCATAGGCACCGTCACCGAACATGCGCACGTCATAATCCACGCCCGAGGCGCGCCCAAACGGACCGACCATCGACAGATCCAGCGCGTCCTTCTTGCTGATCACGCCCACGCCATGCAGGCGCTCGCCGCAGCTATTGTCGTCCAAAAATGTATGCACCACGGCCTCGTAGTCAGGGCGCATAGCGTCGAGCGTCTGGACAATACCCGCCAGCTCGGAATCCTCAATGTCGTGCTTAAGGCCGCCGATCTCGTTAATCGAAAGGATCACGCGTCCGCCGCAAGTGCTCTCGAAAATCTTGAGAATCTGCTCGCGCAGGGTCCACGACCGATAGAACAGCGCCTCGAAGCCAAAGGCGTCGGCAAGCAGGCCCAGCCACAGCAGATGCGAGTGGATGCGCGAAAGCTCGTGCAAAATGGTGCGGATATACTGCACGCGGCCGGGCACCTCGATGCCGAGCATGCGCTCGCAGGCGCTGGCATAGCCGTAGCTGTGGCCCACGGCGCAGATGCCGCAGATGCGCTCGGCGATGTAGCCAAACTGGTGCATGTCGCGCTTTTCGGTGAGCTTCTCAAGTCCGCGGTGCACAAAACCGATCTGCGGAATTGCCTCGATGACGCGGTCGTCCTCGATCACCAGGTCCAGATGAAGCGGCTCGGGCAGCACCGGGTGCTGCGGACCAAACGGAATGACGGAGCGATGTGCCATGGGCCTTACGCCTCCTTTTTCTGCTTGTCGCGGGCGGCCTTGGCGGCAAGCGCCGCGCGGACCTTGGCCGCTTTCTCGGGATCCATGGCAGCGAGCTTTGCCTCCATCTCGGCAGCCTTGAGCGCGGCCTTGGCAGCGGCATCGTCATGCTGGGCATCGGAGCCGGCAGCCGCAGCGGGCTGAGCGACGGCAGCGCCCGCAGTGCCCTCCTCTGCAGCAGCCGCAGCGGCGGCCTTTTCGGCCGCGGCCTTGCGCGCCTTGGCCTCGGCAGCGGCACGGACCTTCATGGCTTTCTCGCGCGCGGCCTTCACCTCGGGCGTGATGACGCTCATGGGCTCGGCAGTCGAAACCTGGTAGAAAAAGCCCTTAAAGTCGATCTGCATGTCGGTGATGGCAAGGCCAAACAGGTCGTGGGCCTCATTTTCAAACGGGAACACCGCGGGGTAATACGAGCTGATGGACGGAATCTCCTGGTACTGGTCGATGCCCTCAACCACCAGGTCCTCAATCGCATAGCTGCTGTCCTGCGCAATATGCTCCTGAGCAGCACGAACGTTGATAAACGTATAGACCAAGCGATACGAGCCGTCGTCGACGTTGCGCTCGGCGTGCATTTGCACAAAGCGCGCGCCGACGCCCTTGAGCACCTGAACATGCGGCAGGAGCTCGTCGATCCCGACGGTGGTATAGATAGCCTTTTGCATTACTTGGCCTCCTTTGCAGCGGCAGGCGCACCGTCAGCCGCGCCTGCGTCGACACCGGCCCCGGCCCCCGCAGCAGCCACAAACCCGTCCTCGCCCAGCTCAACGCCACCGTCCCAGGTTGCGGCGCCGCCCACGGTAAGCGGGTCACCGCCAACACGCATCACGGCCTCCTTCTGGTCCAGGATGCCGCACGCCTCCACGATGGCATCGATCACGGTCTCGGGACGAATGGCGCACCCGGGCGCGTACACGTCCACGGGAATCGCGCGGTCTACGCCGCCGATCACGTTATAGGCATCGCGGAATACGCCGCCCGAGCACGCGCAGATACCGCAGGCCACCACGCACTTGGGCTCGAGCATCTGGTTGTAGATCTGGCGCACGACGGGCAGGTTCTGAGCGTTGACCGACCCCGTCACCAAAAAGATATCCGCATGCTTGGGGTTGCCGGTGTTGACCACGCCAAAGCGCTCCGCATCGAACAGCGGCGTGAGCGAGGCCAGCACCTCGATATCGCATCCGTTGCAGCTCGAGCCGTCGTAATGAATAACCCACGGCGAGCGCGACATTTTATGATCCATGGATGCCGCCTCCTAAATAAACACGTCGACGAGGATGGGCATAAGGTTGAGCAGGCCAAACACCAGCGCCACGCCCCATCCGAGCTTAAAGCAGCTGCGCCAGGTGCTGCGTGCGAAGGTGTTATCGATCAGTACCTCGACAAAATACGTCGCGACCATCACGACCAGGGCGACCACCCAGCTCACCGGGTTGTCCCAAACAAAGAACATGCCCACCCACATCAAAAACAGCACGGTCTCGCACCAGTGCATAAGGGTCATCTTGGCCAGCGTGCCGCCGCTCATCTCGGTGGCGACGCCCTGGACGATCTCCTGATGCGCGTGATGCGAGTACGAAAGGTCAAACGGCGACTTGCGCAGCTTGATGGTAAGCACCGCGAGCAGCGCGAGGAAAATGGGCGCGCTGTACACGACGATGGGGGCCGACTGCCCCGTCACGGCGATGGAATCAAAGCTGTCGGTGGCAAGGTACAGGCCCACGCTCATCAGCAGAACGGCGGGCTCGTAACTCATGACCTGCAGCAGCTCACGGTCGGCGCCAACCTGGGCAAACGGGCTTTGCGTCGAGGCGGACGCCAGCACCACAAAGATCGCGGCGAGCGTCACCATAAAAGCGCACAGCAGCGTGTTGGAGCCCGACACAAAGATGCCGCCGCCCACCACGGTAAAGATGAGCGCGCACGCCATATAGGTATCGTCCATGGTGTTTACGCTGGCAGGGGCTTTGCGCAGCAGCTTGGCAACGTCGTAGAAAGGCTGGAGCAGGCGCGGGCCCACGCGGCCCTGCATGCGAGCCGATAGCTTACGGTCAAGGCCATCGATCAGGCCGCCCACAAGCGGCGCCAGCAGGGCAAACACCACGGTACCAATAAATATGCCCACGACGCCCGAGCCTTCAAAATACTTGCCGCGCAGCACCGAGGGCGCACTCATGGCAAGCCGCTCGGGCCCAATCCACGCGCAACACAGCAGCGCAAACAAGATAATACTGCAGCACACGACGCTACCCGCGGGACCAATACGCTTCTCGCCAAGGGCGTCCTCCGAGTACCAATTGCGCTTTTCAGCCTTTACCTCGTGTCCCATCGAGCCGCGGAAATGGCGATATTTATCGGTTCCCACGCCCGAAAGGTACACGTTGACGTGCGGCTTATTGCTCACGCGGAATGAAGTCAGCAGCACCACGGCGATAAACGCCACGATAACCACCATCAGATACATGGCGTCCTTGCCGATAACGTACGGCACGCGGCCAAACACCATGGCCAAGTAAGGCGACACCAGACCGCTCGAGATAACCGGGAACGCCACGCAGCACAGAATCAGCAGCGCGGCGATGGTGTTGAGGGCCATCCATTCGGTCTTATGAACATTGACCTCAACGTTTTGAGCCGTGGGGTCGACGCCCGAAAGCTTGGCAAGCCACTTGCCCCAGAAGTAAAACGTCGCGGCCGAGCCAAAGGCCAGAACCATGATCATGAGCACGTTGCCGGTCTGGGCAAACGCCACCAGGGCGCCCCACTTGGACACGAGCATGCCAAACGGCGCCACAAACATGCCCATGATGCCCAGCATCATCAGGCGCGTCAGGTGCGGCATGCGGCTGAACATACCGTCCATGTCCTCGATATTGCGGCTGCCGATATGATGCTCGGCCGTGCCCACGCACAGGAACAGCAACGACTTTGCCACCGTGTGGAACAGGATCAGGAAGATGGCCGCCCATACGGCCTCGGGCGCGCCGACACCCAAGCAAGCACTGATGAGGCCCAAGTTGGAAATGGTGGAGTACGCGAGCACGCGCTTGGCATTGCTCTGCGAGATGGCCATAAGGGCAGCGAGCAAAAACGTGATGGCGCCCACGCTCGTGACCATAAAGCCGGTCACGGGATAGATGGCATAGAGCGGGCTCAGCTTGACCATCAGGAACACGCCGGCTTTGACCATGGTTGACGAGTGCAGCAGGGCGCTCGTGGGCGTGGGGGCAACCATGGCACCCAACAGCCAAGTGTGGAACGGCATCTGTGCGGCCTTGGTGAGTGCGGCGAGCGACAACAGGATGACCGGCATCACCAGCAGTGCGGACTGCGCGGTACCGGCGCCGGAAAGCTCGATCATGCCCGAGATGGTCAGCGGCATGCCGTTAACGTGCAGATACATGAGTCCGGCCAAAAACGCGATGCCGCCCAGCATGTTAAGGATGATCTGGGTAAAGGCGTTCTTGATGGCCTCGGGCGTGCGCGTGTAGCCAATCATAAGGAACGAGCACACGGTGGTGATTTCCCAGCCGCAGAACAGCCACTCAAGGTTGTCGCTCGTCACGATGACGAACATGGCCGAGAGGAACAGGAACATAAGCGCCAGGAACTGCGGGCGACGGTCGGGCGCGGTCTGCCCGCGCAGCGCAGCCTCGTGCTCGTCATGGGCCTGGAAGTCCTTCATGTAGCCCAGGGCATACACGCAGATTAGGCTGCCGACGATACCGACGGCGAGGACCATGATCACACTCATGTAGTCCAGGTAGAGCGGCGTCGCCGTGACGGCTTCGGCCGCGGGCAGCGTCATGGCTGCAAAGGCGAGCGAGCCCACCAGCTGGACTATGCCGAGCACCGTGGTGAGCGCGTTCCTGTATTTGTACGCGTTGTACAGGATGACGGCGCACAGAATTACGTCGATGACGGAGCTGATGATCGAGAGCACATGCGAGGTGCCGGGGGCAACCTCAAAGCCCTGCGGACCCGTGCCAAAAAACATGACGGCGACTACAACTGTCACCGCCATAATAATGCCGGAGCCTATGAGCCCCACCGCATCGCGAGCGCGGTCACCGCGCGCGAGCAGCATGCCCAGCGCCGGTACCAGCGGAAACAGGGTAAGGAAATACAGTAGCGTCATACCATCACTCCCCCATGCAAAAACGCTGCAATTGTTTAACGTTATAGCTCAATTACGGGGTTGCGGTGGCAGGTTTTCGGTCAACTGGGGAGTTTTAGGCGTACGGGGCAAGGAGCCTGTCCGCATTGGAGTAGAGGGGCGGCAAGAAAAATGCGCCCCTGTGGGCGCACCATCCCGTTCGCTATTCCGCCTTTTTAACGCGCGGCTTGCGACCGCGCGGCTTATCGACCAGTGCGGACTCACCGCTCTCGCGGTACTGGCGGCACCAAGCCTTGACCGAAGACTCGCTGGGAATCTTGTGCTTGATCATGGCCTCGCGAACCGTCAAGCCGTTTTCCAGACGGTCCTTAACCACAGCGAGCTTTACGTCGTACGAATAGGTGTGATGATGCGAACCGGCATTGAGAACGGCGTCGGCACCGCCCACGGCATACGCGCGGGCCCACTGACGAGCCGTGGCCTGGGGAATGCCAAGCTCCGCGGCGAGGGCGCGATGACCGACCCCCTCTTGGAGGATCTCGACGGCGCGCTGCCTAACCTCGGGCGCATGCGTGCGAGTCCTAGTTGCTTCCGACATACCTGCCACTTCTTAGCCTTAACCGTTAATCTGCCTTCTTACGTGCAAGTTAGATAGTAGCATTTTACTGTTTGCTCAAAGCAGTTAATTAAAATAGACGCGGCATTATCTGGGCATTTGGCACCAAATTACGACATATCTTTATCGATTATTTACGCTGGTAGCTGACTCACAGCTAATCGTCATTCGCTTGTCAACAAAATTGGCATCTCTTTATGTCCTTTGGTATAGAGGATATAGTTATTAACCCCTCCCCCAATAATTTTGAGTGATCTGCAAGGTAGTAGACGCCCTCACTCCTCATGATTACCGCGCATTGCCATCCACCGGAGCAAAACAAAAAGGGCGGGACCTGCTGCGCTTGCAGGCCCCGCACCGGTTGACACCCGACGGGACACAGCCGGGCGAGACGAATCCGTGCTACCGCCCCGCCTGGCCGCGATGCTCAACTACAGCTCGTTGGCCGCGTGATACGCCGTGCGGATGGCGCTCGCAATGTCGGCGGTGCGCTCACCCGAGCAGTCGCCCACGCAGGTCACGGGCACCGTCACGCCGTCCAGGTCAAACGCGTTGGCCTTGGAGCCCACGGCCATCACCACGTAATCGCAGGCGATATTTACCGGCTCCTCGGCGCCGTCCTCGGTGGTGCGCACGGCCTCCACGCCCTCGTCGGTAATGGCGGTCAGGCGGGTCTTCACGTGCTGCTCCACGTTGTGCTCGGCAAAGTCGCTCATAATCAGCGGCAGAATGGTCTCGGACTCGCCCGCGGCAATCTTGTCGAGCATCTCCACGATCGCCACCTCGCAGCCGTGCTGCAGCAGGTATTCGGCAGTCTCGGTGCCCACCAGGCCACCGCCAATGACAGCGACGCGGCCCGTAAGCTCCACCTTGCCGGCCAGCACGTCCCAGCTCGAGACGACCTTGTCCGAATCGGCACCCGGAACGGGGATGACCACGTCGTGCGCGCCCACGGCCACAATCGCGGCGTCGGCGGCGTTGAGGTCCTCAGCGGTAGCGGCATGGCTGAGCTCAACCTTCACGCCCAGACCAGGCAGAATCTTCTCGTAATACTCGACCGAGCGCATGATCTCGTCCTTGCGCGGAGGCGCAGCCGCCAGCACAATCTGGCCGCCCAAGTGATCGCTCGCCTCGTAGATGGTCACGTCGTAGCCGCGCTTGGCCGCCACGCGCGCGGCCTCCAGACCGGCGATGCCGCCGCCCACCACGGCGATCTTCTTGTCGCCCTCGCCCGGCTTAATGGCGATGGTTGCCTCATCGCCGTTCTCGGCATTGAGCACGCACGAGATGTACTTGCGGTTTTGAATCGCATCGACGCAGCCCTTGTTGCAGTTGAGGCACTCGCGGATGGGCTCACCCGTGGCGGCCTTCAGCGCAATGTCGGGGTCGCACATGAGCGAGCGGCCATAGGCGATGATGTCGGCGGCGCCGTCTTCCAGAATCTTCTCGCCGGCCTCGACCGAAACCACGCGGCCCACGGTTGCCACCGGCACGGAGACCAGGGCCTTGACGCGCTCGGCCACGGGCAGCGTCCAGTTGTAGGGCATGGCACCCATGGGCGGAATGGTGTCGCCCATGTTGCCGGTGTGGTTGGCCTGTGCGACCTGAATCATATCGATGCCCGCACCCTCGAGCAGCTTGGCGAACTCGCAGGCCTCGTCGGGCTGCAGGCCACCCTTGCCGCGCGGCGTGCCGTCGGGGTTCTCCATGATCACGGGGAGCTTGTACTCCACCATCAGCTGCGGCGCGGCCTCCTTAATGGCGGCGACGACCTCCAGCGCGTAGCGAACGCGGTTCTCGAACGAACCACCGTACTCGTCGGTGCGCTGGTTGAGGATGGCCGAGCACAGCGAACCCACCAGGCGGTCGCCGTGGACCTCGATAGCGTCGATCCCGGCCTGCTGTGCGCGAGCGGCCGAGGCAGCGATGGCCTCCTTGATCTGGGTGAGCTGCTCTACGCTCGCCTCGTTCACAAAGTGCTGCATGTCGTGATGCAGCTTGGCGTAGGCCTGGTTGCGGATCTCGTTGGACTCGGCCATCTTGGCGGCAAAGGTCTCCTCGTCGCCGGCGGCCTTGGCCTCCTGCGCGGCCTTGGCGGCGGCCATGGATCCCATGACCATGCGGCCGACACCGGGCACATCGTACTCGGGGTGGAACAGCTGCAGCGCGACCTTGGCGCCGTGCTTGTGGACGGCGTCGGCCAGCGCCTTAAACGTGGGGATCTGGGCGTCGGTTGCCAGCTTGGGCGTGGGGCTTGCGGTCATGACGGGAGCGACGTCGCCGATGACGATGTAGCTCACGCCGCCACGGGCCAAGCGCTCGTAAAAAGCCAGGCTGCGCTCGCCAATGGAGCCGTCGCGCTCCTCGTAGCCGGTGGTCAGCGGCGGGAACATAATGCGGTTCTTGAGCTCAAGGGGGCCAACCGTAATGGGCTGGAGCAGTTTGGATGCAGGTGCGGTCATGGACATTCCTCTCTTGTAGGCGCGGCGGCGATGGTGCCGCGTAGTTGTCTAGAGGATATGGCATGGGAATACAACAGCGCAACGGAAATCGGCGGATAGCAGGTGGCGGCAGGTGGATGGGGATGGGACGTCTGCCGGTTTGTCTCAATCTGTAACAGTTACGTGGCAAAACTGGGTCTTACTGTTACAGATCGAGACAAACCAAACCCGCTTGCTAGAAAATCTCAATCTATAACAACAACTCGGCAAAATCCGTCCCTCGTGTTACAGATTTAGACAAACACGACCCAACCCACCGGTATATCTCGATCTGTAACACCTAGCCGCCCAAATCGGGTCTAGATGTTACAGATCGAGATTTTGTTTGAGAGGCCGAGAATTGGACCGAAAACACGGTCCCGAAATAACAAAAAAGCTCGCCGGCTAGGCCGACGAGCTGCAAGTTCTTGGTCGCGGGGGCAGGATTTGAACCTACGACCTCCGGGTTATGGATATGGCGGGCCGTCAAACAGCGATTGGACTAAAGCCGTGCCTTCCACAGTATTTAGTCCTATAAACAGTCCAACATCTTTATTTCTAGTCGTTAGATTGGACTAAAATGACTTTAATTTCGATATTTAGTCGTATCTTACGACTAAATATCAGCCACGAGACCGTTAGGAGCGATCTTGTACTACAGCGATCACGACGTCCTTGAACTCATCGCCCGTATCGAGAAGCCCTATGAGAGCGAGGTTATCGAGCTCAAGGAAGCGAAAAACGACTTCAGTTTCAAGAACCTCGGGAAGTACTTCTCCGCCCTGAGTAACGAAGCGGTCCTGCGCGGGAAACAAGACGCCTGGCTCATCTTCGGTATGGACAACGACAAGGTCGCATGCGGAACCGCTTACCGAGAAGGAAATCCGGCCAACCTTCGATCCCTTAAAAAGGAGATTGCGGACCGCGCGAACAACCACCTCACCCTGAGAGAGATCCATGAACTCAGGATTGACGGCAAACGCGTCCTCGCGTTTCAAATCCCCGCCGCAACGCCAGGCATGCCGACGGCGTTCAACAATGCGGCATGGGCGCGCGAGGGCGAATCACTCGGGCCACTCCCCATCGATAAGTACGAGCAGATACGCCAAATGCGGAGGCCGGACTGGAGTGCCCTCGAAATCGAAGAAGCAACCTTCGAGGACCTCGACCCCAAAGCCGTGAAGAAAGCGGTGGAGCTCTTTCTCTCCAAGCACCGGCGGCATTCCGGGGCGTTCGCGGACATGGATGACCGCACGATTCTCGACATGGCAAACCTAACCAGAAACGGCAAGATCACCCCGACGACACTCATCCTGCTCGGAAGGCCAGAATCCACCCGTCTGCTCGATGGGATGAGCCCGCGCATCACCTGGACTCTCTATGCCTCCAATGGATCGGTAACCTCTTACGAGCACTTCAAACCACCCTTCCTTCTCGCGATTGACCAGGTACTCGGGAAAATCCGCAACGAGAAGTACCGGTTCAACGCAAATGGCGCGAGTCTGTTTCCCTTTGAGGCTGACCAGTACGAACCCGAGATCATCAGAGAGCTCCTGAACAACTGTATCGCCCATCAGGACTATTCCATGCAGGGGCGAATCAATGTCGAGGAATTCGAGGATCACCTCGTGTTCCTAAACGAAGGGTCCTTCATTCCGGAGACAATCGAAAATGCGATGCGGCCGGGTTTTAAGCCAAGCTACTACCGCAACCCCTTCCTTTCCGAGGCGATGGTGCAGATGGACATGATTGACACCATCGCCATGGGAATCCCCAAAGTATTCCAGATGCAGAGAAAGCGATACTTCCCCCTACCCACCTACGACCTTTCGGATCCAACCCGCGTGCGCGTAAGCGTCTACGGTAAGACCATCAATGAGAGCTACAGCAGGCTACTCTATGCTAAACCGGACCTTCCGATGGACGTCGTCTACCTTTTGGACAAGGTTCAAAAAGGCGAGGAAATCACGAACGAGGAGGCCGCAGAGCTGCATCGACTCAAGCTTATCGAAGGCAGGTACCCCCATATCTCCATCACGAACGCCCTTGCCTCGAAGACGGGGCAGGAGGTGTCTTACACGCGCAGCAAAGGCCTCAATGAAGAGGCCTGCAAGGCGTTTGTCATTCAGATGCTCTCAGAAACGGGGCCCGCACCACGTGCGAAAATCACCGCCCTCATCAACGATCTTCTCCCCTCGGGCCTTACCGACGCGCAAAAGGCCAAGAAGGTGTCGAACCTGTTAGCGAAGATGAAGAAGGTAGACAAGACCATCGATAGCGACGGAACGGGAAAGACCGCAAGATGGCATGCCCTGTAACATCGTGATGGATCTCACCGTCAGACGCACGGCTTCCAACAGACCGACCGCGATGCGTCTGGGTACCTTACCGGGCGCATCATCTAATATTGGACTCTCTACTTGCATTGGACTCTCTACTTGCGGCATCCATCCCTACCCGACTCTGGATACCGCAAGTGTCCTTTTCGATGGCATCCCCGCGTTTTGTAGTCGGAAAACAGTCGACTCATAGTTGAAAGCTACAAAAAGTGTGTCCTATAAGCCAGTAAATTGCCGAAGCGTTTTTAAAACCCGATCTCCGCAACGATCTTTTTCATCTCGATAGCCCATCCAAGCCGCCCCTCGATGTACCGCAGCCATGCGTCCTGATGGCTCTTAATTGGGTGGCCGGCCTTATAGAAACGCAGGCCCGATGCCTTTTAGCATCAAAGGGCGCCGCCGTCAGCTCGAAGCGTTTTTCGAAGATCCTTGTCCAGTACGCTAGCTTGACCATTCGGACCACTTTTAAGTAAACATCAGCAAGGGCGGCCCGACGTATCGGGAGCTCAAGACCGCCCAGTGTAATCAATCCGCAACGAAAGCGAGCCCTCGGCGCTGTGCCGGGGGCTCGACCCTTCTAGGTTTATATCGTTGAATTGGCTAGCAATATTGCTCGTCGTTAAACGGCGGCTTCGACACCTAGTCCTTCATCCCGAATACTCTGCTCGTCTTCATCGGCTGCGCCCGTGGCCCCCTCCGCTTGGATGGCATCGTAGGCTTCGATGTTCGACTCAAGGATTTCGGCGCTCTCGTTGGCAAGCGCCAGCTTCTTCTGGTGCCTGTTATACAGGCACAAACCCATACTCCCTATGGCAAGCGTTACAGCAGATCCAACAATGCAACCCTGCCACCTTCCTGTGGCAATTCCCCAATTTCTGATGTTTGCGATAAGCGCCCTTGGTCCGCCCGACTCCTTTGCAATATGTGACAGCTGCGCGTAGTCCCAATCCGTCATCGTGTCCTCCTAACTCGACCGCCCGCTGGCCACTTGATTACTTGGGTCAATAATGCAACTGCACAAGTAAACAGTAAATGTCTAAGATATGTCTGCTGCGCTATTTAGAAAGGGTATTCAGACAATGTATGTCCGCCGTTATAAGCCAGAAGATGTGCTTCCAGAACGACTTGCAAGCTTAATGCGGAGTTTCGTCAATACGGACGGTAGAGTTGGCCTCTCGCAAATCGAGCTCGCGAGGCTCATGTACGAAAGGCGTTACGGAGGAGAAAACCAATCGAGCATCGATGCTCAATGCGTAAAGAAGACGGACCAGGCGTGCAAGGCCATAGCGCGAAGGATTAGCCACTTCCTCAAGGGAGACCATTTCCCGAATTGGACTGATTTGGTCGAACTTGCCGATTTCTTCGGAAAACCAATCGGCTATCTAATCGGCGAAACGGACTGCGATTCGTACGAGCTCCAAGATGTCGCCGACATCGTTGGATTGGAGAGCGGGGCAGTCACCGCACTTAAAAGCATCACGGGGAAGGCAAGCGTAGAGTGGCCGCTTGGAAAGACCACGCTGGAGAATGAGAAGCCATCTGCAGGGAGTGCCTTCATTGCCCAGGATATGGTCGAAAAAGCCAACGCAGAACTTAATGCTTGCAGGGCAGCTCTAAATCGCATGCTCACTGCCAGAACTTTCAAAGACTTGCTGATCAGCCTCTCAAATGTTGGTGAGAGTGAATACGAGTTATTGATGACGCGCCTTGATGCGGAGGTGGCGAAACTGCAGAGAGGTGATGATTCCAAAGGCGGTGACGAACCAGTCATGCAGCAGATGGCAAGAAAAGCGCAATCGAGAGATGCTGGGCTGCGTTTGAGGGAAGCCGAAGGCGCTCTGAAAGCATCTCGCTACGAAGCCTACGAGTTCTACGTTCGGCTCGTCGACGAAATGTTCTCAGATATGGCCAATACCGATATAGTGGCCAAGGCCAAACTCATTGCTGAGAAGCCATGATGTACCCAAGCGTACCAGCCACCTCGGCGCACAGGTACGAGCAGGCCGTCTTACTACTTGCCCACACGGTCCCGTTGCCGCCGACGAGCGACGTGGAGCAGGAATAGAACCACTGCGAACCCGTGATGCCGCTCGTTGGCAGTGCCCATGTCGCGTCCGCGTAAATCATCGTCAGGTATGAATACCCCAAGAACGTGCAGAACAGATTCGTGAGCCTGGACGGGTCGATGCCCCGGAAGTCGATGGTTGCGAAGGTGCACGACGAGAACGCGTAGCCCATCGACCGCACGCCCAAGAGGTTCCCTAGGCCGGAAATGCCTGCAAGGTTCGTGCACGAGTAGGGCAGGTAGTTCGGGTTTAAATACGAGAACGTGACCATGTCCGCCGCAAAGCTCGCGCTCGGCGGGCGCGACTTCCACGCGCAGTAGCCCGAAGACGTCCTGCCGTTGCGCTTGGTCCGACCGCCGCAGTAGGGGCAATAAACGGCCTTCATGGGTACCTCTTCCGAAAGGGTTTTACGGTTCCGGAAAAGGTTATCTACCCGCGAGAACGATAGGCAACCGGACACACATTCTGTCCGAGCGGTAAAAAGCGGGCGCGGATTTTAAACGGCTGAAAAAGGGGCATCGACCTGCGCCGATGCCCCCAAAGCGGACACACTTTTTGTCCTATAAGCCGAAGCCGTTAAGCTTCCTGGCTACAAAAGTCTTGGTCGCGGGGGCAGGATCTGAACCTACGACCTTCGGGTCATGAGAACAGAATATCGATGTTTATCGACACCTTTTGAAGCTCTTTGATACCGTTATATGCGCAGGTAGATTAACATATTTTGATAAAATGCTTGAATCAATGCCATGCCAATTTCGACCAAAATTCGACCAACGATTGCTTGACTTCAACAGTTGCATCGCAAGCGATGCAATATCAGTCCCGCGGTCGCAGGGAGCCGAAAGGCAGCCCCTGCGCCTCGATGAAGCGAAAAAGCTGCTTGAAACCCTGCTGTCACAGGAAATGGACGCGCACAGGATCGGAATGCTTCTTCCGCTCCTCCTCCTTTCTTCCGGGACGCCCGGGCGGCAAGAGCCTATTAAAAAGAGATGGATGGATTTCAAACTTGGCAAATCAAGGCGTAGCTAGTCACTCGCGTCCAAAGCCATTTGCCTAAAAATGAATACCGCTGACCGAAATGGAAAGATGGTAACAACGAAATAGATTAGTCGCACTTGTTTTTAAGAACCGTTTGTTCCAGCCCGCCCTGTTTGCAAACACCCCAACTATCATGAAATCCGTAAACAGAGGCGACATCAACACCTGACGCCGGCAAGTATGCGAGTGTCGTCTCTGCCTAAGGGGCAAGCCCCCGAGATTAGTTAGGAGAGGGGAAGAGATGGATAAAGTCAAAACGGCCTTCCAGAACTTTGGCCGCGTTATCGTCGACCCTATTTTGTACCTTTCGGTAACGGGCATCATTTTGGCCATCGCCACGGTATGCTCGCTCGGCAGTGGAGTTGTCGCAGATCTGGGCACGCTGCTCTCCGCGGCAACCAACTCCGCGGTGATCGGCAACCTGCCGGTGATTTTCGCAGTCGGCCTAACGGCAGGCTTCGCAAAGAAGCAAAAATCCAACGCGGCAGTGTTTGGACTTATTAGTTACCTCATGTTCCTGTATGTCAACAACGCCTACCTGACGCTCACCGATCAGCTGGCAAAAGCTGGCGCGATGGGTCTGTATGGCACTGGCCAGGCAACGGTACTGGGTCTTCAAGTTACCGATGTCAACGTCTTCGGCGGCGTACTCATCGGATGCTTCTGCGGTTGGCTCTATAACAAACTGATCGACGTAAAGGTATCGGAGTATATCCGGATTTACGGCGGACCCCGCCTGGCCCTTCTGGCGATGGTTCCGCTGAGCATTGTCTTCGGCATCGGAGCGACTATCGTGTGGCCCCCTATCGCCAACGCCATCAGCAACGCTTCTTCATTCATCGCAGCCTCGGGTGGTCTGGGCGTTTTCATTTACGGCTTCCTGAACCGCGTCCTCGTACCTCTCGGCATGCACCACTTTATGTGGATGCCGTTTGACTACTCCGCGATTGGCGGCACGGCGGTCGTCGCCGGCCAGAGTGTTTCCGGCGCAGCAAACATCTTCTATGCCGAGCTTCCCCATATCGCCGACGGATCCCTCACCACAGTCGACCCCTCTGTCCGCTTTGCCATGTTCGGCTTTGGCAAGGAATTCGTAACCCTCGGCACCGTGCTCGCAATGATTGCGACTTCCCGTCCGGAGAATCGAAAAGCTGTCGCAGCCATGCTGGTGCCCATTTACATCACCGCCATGCTCTCCGGCATCACTGAGCCGCTCGACTTCATGATCCTGTTCGCGTCTCCGATTCTCTGGGTTGCCTACAGCCTGTTCTACGGACTGGGCGAGATGCTCCTGTTTGTCCTGGGAGTCCGCTTGCTTAACATGTACGGTGGCATCGAGCTGCTCACGCTCGGCCTGCCTTTGCCAATGGGCGTCACCAAGTTCCCGATTTACATCGTCTTGGGCATCGTGTTTGCCGCCGTTTCGTTCGTCGTGCTGGCGATGGTGATCAAGAAACTCAACCTCATGACGCCCGGTCGTTCTGCAGAGTGGTCTGCCGAGGTCTCTGGCGATGCCAACGCTCTCGAGTCTTCCGGAACGCCGGAAGTCGACGCAAAACAGCAGGAGATGGTGCAAAACATCATCGACGGCCTTGGCGGTAAGGACAATATCAACACCATGGGCTGCTGTATGACTCGCCTCCGTGTCGAGGTCAAGGATCCCAACAAGGTCAACGAAGAGATCATCAAGAAGGCTATTGACAAGGGCTTATTTAAGAACGGCACTAATGTCCAAATTATCGTGGGAACCAACGTGCACTCCGTCTACGACCTGCTTCGTCCCATCCTTAATCTGGAAGATTAACAGTCGCCTGATCGACAGACGACAAGCAAGGAGACCTCATGTTGACCAAAACGTTACATTCAATCCGAGGCATGTTCGAACGCTTGCTCAACATGTACAAAGAAAAGTCGACAAGGGGTCTTCTCGCTCTGATGGCTGCATTCGTATGCGGTTTTATCTGGCCACTCCTTGGTCTACTCGCTGCGGTTTGGACCCGGCATTCAGGAAAGCACGCGGATGCGGGCAGCGTTGCGGGCATGGCGGCCGTTATCAACATCGTTACTTACTTCATACAGATAGCGACCAGGATTGTCTGCGGCTCGATTTGATTTGAAAGGCATGAACAACATGAACGGATACAAGATTGTAATCTGCGGCGGCGGCAGCACCTATACCGCCGGTATCGTCAAAGACCTGATTGATCAAAAGGACGAACTGGGGATTCGTGAGCTTTGGCTCTATGACATCGACAAGGAACGCCAGGACACGGTCGCTGTGGTGGTTAAGGCAGTTATCGATGACCTTGCTCCCGAGATTCCCCTGCATGTAACTGTCGACCCCAAAGAAGCATTTACAGATGCGAACTTTGTTATGGCGCAGATGCGCGTGGGCGGGCTCAAGATGCGTATCCAAGATGAGCAGATCAGCCTGCGCCATGGCGTAGTCGGCCAGGAGACCTGCGGAGCAGGTGGCATGGCCTATGGCATGAGGACCATCTTCCCCATGTGCGAGCTTGTCGATTTCTGCGAGGAGTACGCCTGCAAGGACTACTGGATCGTCAACTACTCCAACCCCGCTGCCATCGTAGCCAAGGCGATGCACAAGCTACGTCCAAACGCTCGCATTCTCGACATCTGCGATATGCCAGTAGAGATTGAAGCCCGCATGGCGGAGATTTTGGGCTGCGAACTCAGCGACATTGAAGTCGACTACTTCGGCCTCAACCACTTTGGGTGGTTTACCAACGTGCGTTGCAAGGGCGTCGACGTTACAGACAAGCTCAAAGAGCATGTGCGTAAATTCGGCTACATTTCCGAGGCAAGCCTCAATGACGCCTTGGTAAAGGACCCCGATTGGGCCCATACCTTCAAGAATGCGGCGACGATTTCCACGCTATTCCAGGATTACCTCCCCAACACCTATTACCAGTACTACCTGTTGCCCGATGCCTGCGTGGAATACATGGACATCAATAACACGCGTGGCATGCAGGTCGTAAACGGCCGCGAAAAGCGGATCTTTGATGCTTCTGCGGCGCTTAAGCGCGGTGAAAAGGTCGATCTCACGCAATTCTATGTAGGCGTCCACGGCAGATTCATTGTCGATGTCGTCAAGTCTCTAGCGCATGACCTGCGACATCGCCAGCTGGTAATTGTGCCCAATAATGGCGCAATCGAGAATCTCTCGGACGACGCGACCGTCGAGATTCCGGCGTACATCACCGATCGAGGAGCCGAACCGGTCCGCGTCGGGAAGATCCCCCGCTTCTACAAGGGCCTTATCGAACAGCAGGATGCCTGCGAAGGCCTTGTGGTCGAAGCCGTTATCGAAGGCTCCTACCAGAAGGCACTCGAGGCCTTCACCCTCAATCGCACGATCCCCTCAGCGCGCGTGGCTAAGGAAGTCTTGGACGACATGATTGAGGCGAACAAGGGCTATTGGCCTGAACTGAAGTAGAGAAACCATCCAAATAGCAAAAGCACAAAAGGTGGCCTCAAGGCAAAAATGCTTTGGGGTCACCTTTTGTATGACTAAATCTCCGCAAAACTCGTAAAGATGAACGAATCGGCCTCGTGTTTTACACGATAGTTCTCTTGATAATCCTGATTGAATATAAGCGAATAAATAACCTGAAGCGTATACGTGAGCGAGATCATGGAAGAGTAATTGGCAACCTTTCCAATCACGCGCTCTGATTTTGGAATGAGCAGGACAGTATCGCATTGCCTGGCGAGCGCCGAATCAGAAAACGCCGTGATTAAACACGGCTTGATTCCGCGCTCGGAAAGAGCGGCGGCGTATTTGGAATAATCATAGTGAATGCCGCTGTAGCTTAGGAATAAAAACAGGTCTCCGGGCCTACCGTTCTTAACGTGCAGTGTCTGCAGGCCCCCGTCGTCTGCCATGGTGACATGACGATCGAGCTTGAGAAGATTGTTGCGAAAGATACATCCCGCCAGATAGCTTTCCCCTTTAGCAAAGATGTAAATTCGCGGGGCGCTAAGAACTGCCTTGGCGATTATGCTCAATTTGGCGCTATCGAGCTCAATTTTCGTTTGATCTATGACGCCCTTCAAGAGATTTGCAAGGTTGCCCTCGATGGCCTCAATTGAATCGGTACTGCCAAAAGGACGATTGTGATCGACAGTGGCAGCCAGAAGATAGTCTCCGCTTATCTCCTGGATGAGCTGCATGATCAACTCTCGATAGCCGCTTAGGCCCAATTTCTTACAAAAGCGGATGATAGTCGCGTTCGAAGTGTAAGTCTCCTGTGCGAGCTTTGCCATAGTGAGGGTCTTAAGGTCGCCGGTATGATTGAGCAGATAGGTAGCAATGGCTCGGTCGGTTTCATTAAAAGACGCGCTGTTACGCAGGCTGTCAAGAATCATGGTCGCTCCGATCGCTTTAGTTTGTCACTTAATTATGTCATTATCAAAACGACGGGCAGCTCTTCATACGCTGACTTACGCCCTGCAATCTCTCTTCTGATATTCCGTATGCTTCGGCAACATTATTTGTGCGGAGCACATCGCTCAAGTCTCAGCGAACAGATACGAAGAAGTTCGATTGCCAGAATTCACTGCCCGCCTTGAGACGCAGAGACGGCCTCCGAACAAGCTACATGCGGACTTGAGACAGCATAGCGCTCGCCCGTCGGCATCCTACGACCTGTATCCCCCTCTCCCCTGTTTCCGTGTTGAGAGCAGTAGACGGGGCTCCAAGGGGACTTGTCCCTTTGGAGCGCAGGGTCCGGGGATGGCGCGGTCCATCCCCGGCACTATTATTAGCTAAGGACCGCCGGAACTCCTCCCAATTGGAGTTTATCGGTCGATAAGTCAAGCCGACCGGCCCGCGATTATCAATGGTTTATTTGCTTCACATAATAAATTGACTCAGGATTCACCCGCAAAGTAAACCGATAAAGAAAAAGCTCGGAAGCAATTTTGCTTCCGAGCTGCTAAAAGTCTTGGTCGCGGGGGCAGGATTTGAACCTACGACCTCCGGGTTATGAGCCCGTAGTTTCCAAACTATTTGACACTCTTTGATACCGCTTGACACCGTTATATAAGCAGGTAGATATGCATTTCTTCCAAAAACCCCAAATATCGGTTCTGTTCAATTTCGACCAAAATTCGACCACTGAAAACTTGACTTCCGCCACTGCGTGGCATACGCTCGGAGCAGCGCACCCGAAGCGCCCGCTTCACGGGCCGCACGGGCGTGCTGCTCCGAGCGTATGCCACGCAGCCATGGAGTCACACTCGTATTCATTTGACCAAAGGATCGGCACATGAGCAGGCCTCTTGTCGTTGGTAAGGGAAGCGCCCTTAAAAGCAAGACGCAGAAAAACGTCTACTATATCAGGCACAACATGGGCAAAGACCCCGTTACCGGCAAATATAGGTACTCACCTCGCCGAAAGGTCTATGCGAAGAACAAGTCGGAATTGAGAGCCGAGCTCGAAGCATATAAGGCTGAGCTCAATAGCGGGCTCACCATCAAAGACCCCGATAAGACCGTTTATCAGTACACCAAAGAGTTCCACGACGATCGCGTGGACGCCGAGACCATCAGCCCGCTTGCCCTTGACCGCGAAGAGCTTGAAATTAAGGAAATACAGGAGCTTTTCGGCAATTATCCCGTAAAGGACCTGAGGCCCCACATAATAAACGCCGGTTATGCTGAAGCCCGCAAAAGTGGAAGATTCTCCGAATCTGAGCTGCATAAAATCAGTGTAAAACTGAATCAGATTATGAAGGCCGCCATGCTTGACGACTTGATTGTCAAGAACCCCTGCGCCGGCACCGTCATCCCACGGCCCAAAGGAAAAGAGAGGCAGGCTCTTTCCCTCGATGAAGCTCGGAGGCTTCTCTCCCTCCTCCTTTCACAGGAGATGGACTCCCACAGAATAGGCACTCTCCTGTTGCTCGATACCGGCATGCGCCGCGGAGAGATGCTCGGACTCAGATGGGGCGACGTCCATTTTGGCGACGGCTATGTCCGCATCGACGGACAGTATGCCGCCGACAAGCTGGTCAGAGACCCAAAGAGCTCAACGGGAAAAAGGTCCGTCTCTTTGAGCCCGCTTGCACTCGAGAGGCTCGCCGCCTGGCGCGAGCTTCAGCGCACGCTTCTCGCCGAAGTCGACCTCGAACAGGCTTCTGGCACCCCGATTGTGCACACATTAGTCGATCCCCAAAGAAACACGAGGGCTAAAACTAAAGATGACAAAAAAGGAAAGAGGGGGCCAGTCGCCATCGCGCACATGGACCCAAACTGCTTTTCGCGATGGTTCCGCGAATGGTGCTCGGACTATGGCTTTGGGCAGTTCGGAGAAATCACGCACTACATTGAGCGAGACGGAAAGACGTACGCTCGAGGTACAAAGTACTCCGGCCTGACCCCACACATGCTCAGGCACACGCAGGCAACGTTGCTGATCGGAGAGAACGTCGACATCAAAACCGTCAGCAGCCGCCTCGGGCACAGCACCGTCAAGCTCACGCTAGACACCTATGCACACGCAATTGCCGCCAAGGACCAGGCCGCCGCAAACACCATCGGCAACTTGCTTTCAAATTAAATCAGTCCTTCGCGTTCGATGCGTTTCGTCTCGCGTTCGCCCTCTTCCTGCTATTCCTGGCGTTCTTTGCTCTCGTGCATTCCTCTGAACAGCATCGCGATTTGCCGTTTGCGGTGTCGGCGAACGGCCGGCCACAGTGCTCGCATATTTTGACGACATCAACCGAATAGCTCTTTGCAAGCGCAACCCAAAGGCGTGTAGCAGCATCGGGCACGCAAAGGTCGAAAGAGGAGCCGCGACCATAATCGATGACGCCATTAGCCATCTGCGTCGGACTCTGCCGCTTGGGCTCGAGGATTCTCCTCCACCTATAACCCGCGCAGCGCGAGAACCACTCCGTCATGTCCTGCACCAGATGCGAGGCCAGGGATTCCTCGGTCTTGAGAACGCGCTCGGAAGACTCGTCGAGCCCCCTGAGAGCATCACCAGGCACCCTTGCAACAAAAGACGGACCTGGAAAGTCAGTTTCCCCAACCGTCTCCATAAAGGACAATGTATCGTTCTTGCACCACCTGACATACGAACGCTCGACCATGGCAGTTCCGGGCTCAATCCTTTCATTGATCACCGTCCACTCGCCACCGCGCTTAAGTCCGCCCACGAAACCATCCCTAAACTCATGGTCGCTAGGGATTTGCAGGTTGGTGAGAACCACGTACGCGGTTTTATTTGCCTCAATGTTGCCAAAGCAATACACGCGCCAATAGGGATCCAAAACCCCCAGCGAAGACGGCGAACCCATCTCGACCGACGAAGCCAGGGAGGAAATCTTCATTGCCCCGACGACCGAAAGCCAGGCATCAAGCGGTTCGTCGATTTCATAGGGACCGACTCTCCCCACAAAGCCAAACAAAGGACCGGTTACGCGCGCCGCGGCAGCGAATCTCTCCCAAGGGTCGATGTTGGAAGCCTTGTCACCGGGATGCGGCGCGTCGTCGACGCGGCAAACCGGTGCCGGCACTTCTGACAGGGCGAGCAGCATTGCACCAACGCTTCCGTAATCTTCCAATTTACAAGACGGCAGAACGCCTTCCGGAAGACCGTCAAGAACCACGGAGCGAATCAGGCCGAAAGCAAGGTCCTTGTCCGCCCCCGGCGCGTCTGTTTCCACACTCGACGGCCTGTTCGGCATACCGATTGACTCTTCGCGATAGGTGAAGCTCATGTGATCGCCAGCACTCTCGCCCGCAACGTCCGGAACGAGACGACCGTTCTCGTGAAATTCAAGCCCGTCCTTCGTCTTATAACCGACCTGAACCTGACCGGTCGCGGGATCAAGCGGCATAATCGGCCAATCTCGCCATTCATCTTCAGGCGGCAAAGACGACTCTCCCTCCTCCACAACGTCGATAGTCCTTGAGTCCGATTCGTCACTCTTGACGTCGGTCAGCAGCGATTCAATCTTCTTTTTAAAAATATTGATAAGCATCATCGCAGGTAAACCCCCGTAATAGGTGATGTAATACCCCGGTTTATGCCCACTGGCGGCATTGTGTAGTCACGGAGCAGTTCCCGTCCCGTACCACACATACCGAAGGAGGCATTCACATGGACGACAACGAAACGCCCGACATCCAGAACGGCCCGATTCTCACCCGTGATGAGGTCGCCGACAAGCTGCATCTCACCCCCGACACCGCCGGCCAGCTCATCGCTCGCACCGGCATGGGCATCTACCTTTGCCGTCGCACATATATTTATGAGCGCGATCTCAACGCCTTTCTCAGCGCCCTGCGCGGCAAGGGCGGTGAGTAGCGTGATTGACTACGAGGGTCTGCCCGCGACCAAAAACTATTACGACACCCTCGGCACCGTCATTACACCCAAGGCCTGGCAGGCGCTGCGCGGCCCCCGTCGCAACGCCCATCGCATCCCCCCGAACACCCCCGAGCTCATTGCCGAGCGCGCCGCCGTCATCTTTGCCGCCAAGACCGCAACCGCAAAAGAAGAAGAGTCTGCGCGCCTCTCCGCCGGCGCGTGGATTTGGATTGCCCGCGACGACGATAACGCTGCGGCTGCGGAAGCCGTTGCCATCGCGATGTCCTCATGCGAGCGCACCTCTTTCACAAGCGCGCCGGAGCTCGCCAAAGCCTGGAACGGCGGCGAGCTCTTTGGCCCGAACTCAAAATCGCACGCCGTCGACCCCTATCGCGACCCTCCCGTACTCGTCATCGCAGACGTCGGGGCCAGCCGTATGCGCGAGGAGACTGACGCGCTCCTCGAGCTGCTCGGCGACCGTCGACGCCACAAACGCGCAACCTTGTTCGCATCAACGTTCACCGGAAAAAGCGTCGGCCGAGCGCTTGGGGCAGCCGGAGGAAACCCCGAACGCATACACGAGCTCATCGAGCTGATTAGCGCCGGGGTGCGCGAAGGGAGGCAGTCGTGACCAGCACGAGGGCGCGAGCTCCGCCCTACAGCGGTATTCGCCATTAGCAGCTTTTCTATACGTCTCAACATTTAGGAGGTACTTATGCGGCATCAGACTGTCGTAGTCCAGACGGACAGCGGTCCGGCCCTTGTCTTCGACACCGCCAAGAAGCGCTATGTCTACCATGGCAGCCAGGACACCCCCGTCCTCAACCCCGAGCACACCGAAGACGCCCAGAGCGTCTGGATCCCGCAGTTCAAGCAGGCGATTCCGAACGTTCCCCGCACTTTCATGGCGTTTAGCCCCACTGACGAGGCCGTCGACGCGATGGATTGTCTCGCTGCCATCGACGAGTGCTATGGCATCCCCGACTACGAGCTTGTCAAGATCGCAGCTCGCGCCTATGTCGTCAACGGCACCGGCGCGGCGCACGACGCGTTTGTCAAACGCTTCGCGGCTCGACTCGAGGACATCACCCAGGAACTCGGTGTCTTCGGCGCGGTCCCCATTGGACTCGCCGATCGCGCCCCCTTGCCCCTCTTCACCGTCGAGGACATCGACGACTAGCCCATCGTACGCCGCCGCCCGAGCGGGCGGCGGCCCTCTCACATCGAAAGGAAAACCATGCCCAAGAAAAGTGCCGATAAGAACCACAAGCCCCTCACCCTCAACGGCCACTCCTTCCGCATCCCCTCGGACGCCGAATGCCTGCTCGACGGCTGGAGCACCTACGGCGTCCAGCCCATCGTTATCGAGCCCGCAGAGAAGATCGAGGGCATCCCCGGCGCCTTCGTCATCGCGTCCCACTCCTCCGTCCCCAACATCCCTTACGTCGCGCCCGCCATCGTCGCGGAAATCGCCAGACGCTGGCCCGGCATCGACCCCCGCGAGCTCGCCAGGGTCATCGTCGGGGTCGCCCGCAGCGGCGATCGCTCTTACACCCCGGACAGCGTCCTCCGCGGTATCGATAGCATCCTGGACCTCGATGCGACGGGAGTCGTGAACAAGCTTGTCGCCTATCCTCCCCTCCCGGCAGACCAGGCGCCCGAGGGCTATCCCAACGTCCTTCTCGAAGACGAGTAGGGCTCAAGCGGGGCGAATCGACAACGGTCGGTCCGCCCCTGCTTTCGGGCCGATGATCACCGCACATCGAAGAGAGGACCGAATGACAGCAGCAACAAAGAACGTCAGCGTGAAGCTCGACTCAAAGCTCTACACCGCCCTCAAGACGCGGGCAGAGCTCAACGACTCCAACGTCAGCGACGAGATCCGCTCGCTCCTGCGCTCGGCGCTCGCCGCGGAGGGGCTCGACCTCTACGGCAACGAGGTCGCGGACTTCATACGCGGCGTCGTCAACGCGCGATTGGACGCCGCCGAGGACCGCATCGCCGCGGTCCTCTCGCGCCCCATGACCGCCGCCATCATGGCCGGCCTCATGTCGGCCGACGTCCTCAAGGCCTCCTACGCCTCGCTCGACGACGTCCCCGTCGCGGACATCTGGAAGAACTACCTCGCGCAGGCCGGCGAGCTCAGCCGCGCCGGCCTCGGCCGCATCGACGAGGTGAAGCTCCACGCGCGCGAGCGCGCCGATGGCTAGCCCGCCCGTCATCGTCAACCACTCCGTCGTCCGCACGGGGACATCCGCGAGGGCGTCCGCCGCGGGCCTGGCGGCATACGCCGGCACCCGCCGCGGCGTCGTCATCGAGGTCAGCGAGGCCGACGGAAGGAGGCTCGGCGTGGACGGCCTGGCCGCCTACGCCGCGAACAGGACCGGCTCGACCGGCGGCCTCTGGGGCGCGGACGGCCCGGTCCCCGTGGCGGAGGCCAGGCGCGCCATCGCCCAAAACGGCGGCGCGGTGCTCACCACCGTCGTCACGGTCCCGAACGACATCGCCCCAGGCGCCGGCCTCGATCGCCTGGACGCCTGGCAGGCGCTGGTGCGGTCCGAGTGGCCGAGGCTCTTCTCCGAGATGACCGGCGTGCCCGAGAGCCGCGTGGAGTTCTACGCGGCGATGCACATCAACGGCACGAGCCACCACGTCCACATCCTCACGATCGACCGCGAGGGCGACTGGGACTCCCTGCTGCCAAAGGGGAAGATGGAGGCGGCCAGACTCGAGATCTCCTCGAAGGCCATGGCGCCGCTGCTGCGGGAGGCCTACATCGAGCGCGACCTCGCGAGGGAGGCGGCGCTGGACGCCGTCGCCCGCATCAACCGGAACCGTTTCGACATCGAGCTGCCGCCGGACGGAAGGATCGAGGCCGACCACCTCAGGCGTTTCCACCCGGAGGCCTCCGCCGCGCTGAGGGAGGCCCTCGACCGGGCAGCCTCCGACTCCCCCGAGCTCGCCGGCGCGCTGGACCGCCACAGGAAAGCCGTCGAGAGGTGCGCCGACCTCAAGTGCCTGACCGGAGAGGCGCGGGACGTCTACACCCGCAAGGCGGCCGCCGACCTCGGCCTCCGGTGCGAGAACGCGGCACTGCGAGTCATGGTCCCGGACAGAACGCCGATTCGCGAACAAATACCGGCGCGACGCGCCGCCCCGGCAGCCGGCCCGGCGACGGATAGGCGGAGGGAGGCCGGGTTCGCCACCGAAGCCCGAGCCTGCATCCCGAAGGCGCGCCTCGAAAGGCTCACGCGAAAGGTCGCGCACGGCAGGACCCTCGAGCCGGCAGACCTCAGGGGATGTCCCACGGCAGACCGGGCCTTCAGGCATGCGCCGTCGCCCGGTCCGGCCCTCGGGCGGGCAGCCGCGATGGCGGCACTGGTCGCCAGGGAGACCGCGCGGGACGCCGGGGGACGCGACATGGGGGACGAGGCCGGCGAGAAGGCGCTGCGGCTCATCGCCGCGGCCCTGAGGATCCTCGCTTCCGGCGGCACCAGGCAAACGAACGTCCCCGCAGTGAAGATAGCGAACAGGATAGAGAGGACGATCACGAGATGAAACCGAAATCCTTCAACCGCAACATGAAAAGGGAGCTCATCAGCACGCTCGTGGGCCACGGCATCGCCGCCGGCGTCGCCTGCGTCGCGACCGTCAGCGCCTGGGCCTACGCCAGATGGTGGACCGTATCCCTCATCTCGGGCTTCTCCGCCCTACTGCGGCTGCCCGCGGGCGACCCGGGCCCCGAGCCCGCCCACGTCTTCCGCAACCCCTTCGAAGCGGCCGCCGACGCGGCGGCGTCGGGCGAGGCGGGCGAGCTTCTCGCGGCCCTCGCCCTCGTCGCGACAACCGTCCTCATCCTCGGCCTCGTTTCTTGGGCCCGCTCATGGGCGAGGCTCCACGACGGGACGTTCGCCGGCGACCGCGCGCCCACGCGCACGCACGGGGACGCCTGGCTCGAGTCGAGGCCCTCCAGGGTCGCGAGGCGCTGCCCTCCTTGGAACGGGAAGGCCGCCGCGGAGGGGCTCGTGGCGGCCGGCTGCATCGGCGGCGGGATCGCGATGGTCCCCGCCGTCCACTGCCTCATAAGGGCGGGCAGTGGCGCCGGCAAAAGCAGACGCGCGACGGCACCCTCGATCGTCGCGGCGATCGACCGCAACGCCCACGGGATCCCGACGTCCGTCATCGTCCACGACCCGAAGTCCGAGATCCGCGCATGGACCGAGCCGCTCGCCCGGAGGGCCGGGATGGAGGTCGTCGCCGTCCGGCTCGACGAGCCCGTCAAGTCGGCGAGGTTCAACCCCCTCGACCGCGCCATAGCGGCACTCGGGACCGAGGGCGTCGCAGGTGCCGTGGCCGAGCTCCGCGAGCTATCGGCGGCCATCGTGCCCGACGCCTTCTCCTCAGGCCAGAGGTTCTTCACGGACGCCAGCCGCAACCTGCTGACCGGCCTCTGCCTGCTCGCGATTACGGACGATCGAATCCCCGACGGCGCGCGGAACCTCTCGACCGCGCTCGCGCTCCTGGAGCCCCGTGACGGGAAGAGCGCCGTGAAGTCGCTGGAGGAGCTCGCCGCGGACCTGCCGGCGGGAAACCCGGCGCGCCAGTTCCTCCTCGTCGCCTCGTCGAACGGCGGCGGAGGGGAGGCCCTCGTCTCCACCGCGCGCAACTACCTCATGTCCTTCTGCGACGACGACGTCAGCCGAATGCTCTGGGGCGGCGAGGTCGACCTCGCATCGGTCGGGCGCAAGCCCACCATCCTCTACATCGCCAGCGCGACGGACCGAGGGGACCGCGGCGCGCTCGTCTCGTGCATCTTCTCCCAGGCGCTGTCGGCGCTGCGCGAGACCGCGCGCCTGTCCGGCGGCAGGCTGCCGGCGGAAACCCTGCTCGCCATCGACGAGGGGTCCGGGATCCCCAAGATCCCCCGCCTCCTCGGCGACCTCGCCGAGGTCCGGAGCATCGGACTGCACGTCGTCTTCGTGCTCCAGAACACCCATCTGCTCGAGGCGCGGTGCGGCTACTCCAGGGCCGAGTCGGACGCGCTGCTGGCGCTGCTCGGCACCCAGGTCGTCCTCTCGGTTGAGTCCGTCGGCGAGGCGGAGGAGATCAGCAAGCGCCTCGGCGACTACAGCGTGAGGACGACCGGGGAGAGCTCCACCAAGGGGACGCAGAGCTCCTCGTCCGGCAAGTCGTTCTCCGTGGCGCGCCGCCCGCTGATCACCCCGTCGGAGCTCATGGCCTGGAGCGCGCGCGAGAATGGCGCGCTCGTGATCGACGCGGGGGGACCGATGGCGCTCGCCAGCCGCGACATCACCGAGACGTTCCTGGGGCCGCTGCTGGGCCTGACGTCGCCGGAGGCCGAGGGCGCGCTGCTCGCGCGGGCGCTCGAGGGGGAGACCCGCAACACCTCCCCGGCACCGGTATGGCGCATCCCGGAGAAGCCGAAAAAGCCCAAGGGGTCGCCGCCCGGCGGCAGGAAGCGCAAGGTGTCCGCCGCGCCCGACGGGTTCTGATGCGTCATACGGCCCTGCCTGCAAAAACTGCCCGCCGTCATACGGCACGCGAGGCGCGTATGACGGCGGGCCGTGACCGCCTTCCGGGTTAACCGGCCACGCTACCAGCGGCAACGAACTCGGCACGCCGAGTTGCGCCGTAAAATCCCGGGCGCCCGTAGTGCGCCCTTATCCTGCTCATGATGGCGCACCTCGACCCAAAGGCCCTCCAACACATCGTCGAACCCGAAATCGAGCTCCGCCTGGACGCTCTCGCCGAACGCATCGCCCCGGGCGAGCTCCGGCACCTTCGTCACACGGCCGTCCAGCCACTCAATCTCTGTCATCGCGCGCATGGTGCAAGCCCCTTCCGACACGGGATTGTCAGCTCAACCCAACCCTTACCCATACGGACGAACATAACTCACCAGGGGAAGCCCCTGAAGGCCGTGCGCCACAACATGAGGCCGAATCCGCCCCCGGCTGGACAGGCCAACAACGAAGGAGCACACGGAACCGGCGCGGCGTTACAACCGTCCCGGCAAGCGTGTCACTTGGCCAAGTCATGATGCCGACAAACCCGGAAATGCTCCAACGGAGCGCCGAACGAGCGTAACAATATAAAGCCGTGCAACACGCGTTGGACGACCAGAACATCCCAAACAAAGGCCTGTCGGTCCCACCTTCAAGCCCAATAGCAAAATGTGCATCAGCGGATTTGCAGCGATACAAGTCTCAACCGCCACCGTCACACCGCAGCGCGCCTAGTCCCACTCATCCTACTGCAAATGTCCCAGAACGAGAAAACGACCAGCTTAACATGCCAACCTTTATATCCGCACGCGCGTAATTCAACTCATAAGGACCGGCTATCCCTTACCTGTGACACAATCTCAAACGCACAGAACAGAATCATCAGTCCAATCATCGCATAAGAGGCAGCCGAACCTTCAAGCACTATTCCACAAAGAACAATCTCCGCGCCGCCAATAAGAACTGTTATCAGGCGCTCTGCCTTTTTGCTCTCGCCGCTCGCATAAAAAGGCGGCAAAGCGCACAAGATCACATATAGCCCGGGAAGGGAATACAGGATC
>ENA-ORUI01000115-ORUI01000115.1-human-gut-metagenome-genome-assembly--contig:-NODE-115-length-99699-cov-3.825067_pt1 | contig 99699 bp, 76 predicted proteins | sample MGYA00242078_ERZ509205 | MGnify/ENA primary metagenome ERZ509205 (study PRJEB26280, sample SAMEA2338828) | human gut metagenome | biome: human gut; feature: human-associated habitat; material: faeces... | reverse complement strand
GTTCGGGACGAGGAGGCCGTGGGTTCAAATCCCGCTGCTCCGACCAAAAAAGACCTGACAGACTTTCGTCTGTCAGGTCTTTTTTATCTCCGCAGTGGGTTTGAAGCGCACAAAAATCGCGGACAGAAGCAGCCCTGTCCGCGATTTTTTGATTTACTTTTTGTGAAATTTTGCGTGCCGGTCTCCCATGGGGATCACGTCGCAGAAGACGCACCGGCTCTTGGTGGACAGCTGCACGTCCTTGTGGTAGCAGCCGAAGAACCATTTTTCGTAGGTCAGCTTCAACAAAATTTTGTCCAGAAAATTGTGCAGCTGGTTGGTCTCACCGGAGGCCAGCACGGTAAAATCCAGAAATCTGCTTGGCGCATCGTGAGTCAGCACATAATCTACCCGATCCCCGCAGGCGGCCAGATTCTGCTCACAGCGGGCGTATTCCTCGTCCGAGGGCAGCTCTTCCTTCCACCAGTTCACGCCCGGCTCCCGCTCTTCCTTGTCGGGGCTTTCCGCGCCGCCGAAGCAGAGGTAGCGCCGGCCCTCCAGTTCCAGGATGCTGCCCCGGCAGACATGATACACGTTCCCGCCCAGGCTCTGCACCCGGCCGCCGAACAGCTCCTGCTCCGGATACTGCTTCAGCAGGTCGTAATTCTCGTGGGAGCCGTCCAGAAACAGCAGGGTGTAGGGCCGCTTGCGCAGCCAGTCCAGCTTTTTCTGCTCCTCGCTGCTGCCGTCCCACACAAAGCCAAAATCACCCAGCACTACCACGATGTCCCGCCTGCCCAGCCAGCGCAGCCGCCCATGCCGGAACCGGTCCAGATCGCCGTGGGTGTCTCCCGTCAGATATACCATTGTACGTCCCTCTCCGCTGCCGGGCGAAAGCTCTGCCCAAAACCCGCAAAGCCCTTGTCACGACCCGGCAAACCTGTTATTATAAAGTATACAGCGTTTGCTGTTCCTCTGCATTTCAGCGGCATCCTGCCGCATACCCTGTATAGTTTATCGCTTTTTAAAGGAATTGTCCACATGAAACGAATTTTTGCACTGCTTTTGTCGGTCGTGGTCCTGTTCAGCTGCCTGGTGATGCCGGCAGGAGCCATGTTTGATCCCAGCCCGATGTATGAGGTGCAGGCTCCCAGCGCCTACATCGTCAACACCGACACCAACATCATCGTTTACGACAAGGACAGCACCCGGCAGATATCCGCCGGCGGCCTGACCAAATATATGACCATCGCGCTGGTGCTGACCAACTACGCCGACCAGCTGGACAACACCTTCCAGATGCCGTTTGCCATCTCGGATTATGTGCACAACACCAGCAACGCGGATATGCGCTCCAACGAGACGTTTACCTACCGGGAGGCGCTGTACGCCATGGTGACCCGCAACGCCAACGAGGCGGCCATGGGTCTGGCCTACACCCTGTCCGGCGGGGATCTGGAGGGCTGGGTGAACCAGATGAATGCCCTGTCCCAGCGCATCGGCACAACGAACAGCACCTGGACGGACGCCTGCGGCATCGACAGCGGAAACGTGACCTGTGCGGTGGATATGTACCTGATCCTGCGCTATCTGATGAGCTTTGACGCCTTTGTGGAGATCTCTGCCGCGCCCAGCTTTACGATGCCGGCCAAGGAAAAACACCGGTCGCCCTCGGTGCTGATCAGCCAGAATGCCGCGCTGAACAAGAACAACCGGGGCACCTACTACCGCAGTGCCATGCAGGGCGGGATGTGCGACGTGGCGGCCTACAAGAACGACAGCGGCACCCAGAGCTATGTTTCCTGGGCGAACAAGGACGGGGCGACCTACATCTTCTGTGTGATGGGAAGCCCGGACACCTGCGATCTTTTTGGGCTGGCGAACCGCCGCCCGGCGCTGTACGAGACGGTGCGGCTCATCGACTGGGTGTTTGACAGCTTTTCCATTCAGGCCGCGCTGGATACCGACCTTGCGCTGGCGGAGATCCCGGTGAAGTATTCCACCGATACCGACACCCTGCAGCTCTACCCGGCGGACAGCATGATGACTCTGCTGCCCTCCACGGGGGACGGCACGGTGACCCAGAAATATTTCCATCTGCCGGATTACGTCTGCGCGCCCATCCAGCAGGGCGATGTGGTGGGTACGGTGGAGCTGAAGCTGGCCGGGGAGACCATCGGCGTGGTGAATCTGGTGGCCGGGCAGGACATCGACCAGAATCCGCTGCTGTTTACCATTGCAAAGATCCGGGAGTTCCTGCACAGCCTGTACCTCAAGGTCGTGCTGGTCCTCAGTCTCCTGACCCTGGCGGTGTATGGCCTGTGGTATCTGCTCAACCGCTGGAACCGCCGCAAGCCTGCCCGGAAGATCCACCGCCGCTGAAAACACCACGAACTGGAAACTCTGAAACGAAAATTCCAATTTGTATTGAGAAAAACTGCATAAAACGCAAAAACACCCCGGAAGCTTTTCTGCTTCCGGGGTGTTTTGGTTGCGCCAGCAGGAGTCGAACCTACGATGGGGGAGTCAAAGTCCCCTGCCTTACCGCTTGGCGATGGCGCATCGTAAAAGAAAGTATACCATATTTTTTTCGATTCCACAAGAGCAGGAACCGGTTCTTTTTGCGGCGGGTCGGTGCGGCGGAGGTGAAATTCAAAAATTTTTCATAATTATGAAAATCGAATGACAAGGCATTGCTTTTTTGAGACAAATATGATACGCTCAGAACATCGAAATGACGCGGGGCGGGTCTGTGCGGCCGGAATGCTGCCGCTGCTCCGGTTTGGAAAGCGAGGGATCGTATGAAAAAACTTGCCAGGGTCTTGACGCTCTGCCTGGTCTCGCTGGCGCTGCTGTGTGCGGCGGTTCCGGCGGCGTTTGCGGTTTCTGCCGCCGAAGAGCAGGAGGGCGGCGTCTATGTCATCGGGCTGGACGCGGCGGGTGGTGAATGCTCCACAGTGGTGGTCTATACATCGACCAGCGGCAAACTGGCCGCTCTGCCGGAGTCGCCCGTCATGGAGGGCTACACCTTCAACGGCTGGTATACCGAGATGGTCGGCGGCTCCAAGGTCTCTACCTCGACCGTGTTTGCCGGGGACACGACCATCTATGCGCACTGGACCGTCAAGTCCGGCACCTCTGCGGGCAGTACGGCACCGGTACAGCCGGCCGCACCGTCCATCAAACAGCACCTTGGTACGGTGCTGGTGGCCGGCATCCTGCTGACCACGCTGGTCGCTGCAATTGCGGCGGGAATGTAACGAACGACCTGCAAACCAAGTGAAGATCCGGGGGCCATGCCTCCAAAACGGAAAGGAACGATTCAGAATGAATACCATGAAACTGCCTGCTTCCTATGCAGTGATCGCAGAAGAGGAAATGACCTATCTGGAGGGCGGCGCGACCATTACCGCCAGCGATGCCTATACCACCTTCCAGAACGTCGGCAAGGCCTTCAACTATCTGGCACGCATCTTCTCCGGTGCAAGCTCCATCATCAACAACATCGATGTCATCTACAAGTCGGTTCTGGCGCTGAACGACCTGCTGGGCAAGATGTGGGGCTGAACAGCCGCGGGAGCGGAAAAACCGGATAAAACTGCATCCTGAAAACCGAGCAGCTGTTCTCTGGAACGGCTGCCCGGTTTTGTTTGGGCCGGGTGCAGGCCAAAACGGAAAAAATTTCGGACAGCGTGCGATTTTGCCTGTTTTTGTTGCGCTTGTGTTGCAGTGTAACTGGTATTATGAAAAACAGCGGGTCAAATGCCGGCTGCCGGAACGGCAGCGGAAAATGCCCCGGAGATCCTGCCGCCGGACGGGCGGGGAGACCTGCAGGTCTGCGGACGGGCAGGGGAAAGGAAAGCGGATATGGCAGAGCGGGAACTGCGGCGGATGAGCCGCGCGGAACTGGTGGAGATCATTTACGCGCTCAAACAGAGCGAAGACCAGCTCAAGGCGGAGAATGCAGCGCTGAAGGCGCAGCTGGAGGACCGCACGATCCGGCTGGAAAAGGCCGGTTCCATCGCACAGGCTGCCATGGAGCTGAACCATGTGTTTGAGGCCGCGCAGGCGGCGGCAGATGACTATGTCCGCGCCGTCCGCACAGAGGCCGGAGACACGGCAGGTGCACAGAAAGAGGCCCGGGAGATCCTGGAGCAGGCGCGTGCGGAAGCGCAGCAGCTGCTGGAACAGGCGCACGCCGAGGCGGATGCGCTCCGCGCGGCAGCACGGCAGACCCCCGGACACTGGGCTGTTTTTTCCAGTGAGAGCACGGCCCTGCCGGAGGAGAACGAAGACAGCAAATGAAACAGGAAAACATCAGGTTCCACGCCATCCCGACCACCGAAGAGGTGAAAGCGGAGCGGGAACGTCTGGAATACCGGAGCCGCTATGGCCGGGTGCTGCGCAGCACCATCTATGCACTGCTGGTGGTGGCGGCTGCAGCGGTGCTGCTGGCGACCCTGCTGCTGCCGGTGCTGCAGGTGTCCGGCGACAGCATGAACCCCACGCTGGAGGACAAGGACATTCTGGTGCTGGTCAAGGGGGAAAACATGGAGACCGGCGACCTGTGCGCTTTCTATTGGCAGAACAAGCTGCTGATCAAGCGCATCATCGGCGCACCCGGTGATGTCATCACGCTGGACGAAAACGGCGTGGTTACGGTCAACGGGGAAACGCTGGACGAGCCGTATGTGGACGAGCTTGCCTTGGGCGAGTGCGACATCCGGTTCCCCTATCAGGTGCCGGAAAACCGCTATTTTGTACTGGGCGATCACCGCGCGGTGTCCATCGACAGCCGCAGCAGCGTGATCGGCTGTGTGGAGAAGAGCCAGATCCTGGGCAGGGTGTTCCTGCGGGTCTGGCCGCTGGACCGGCTGGCACTGGTGCATTGAATTTTTGGAAAGTCTTACGGGAGCGGTGTGTTTTGTGTATGCCATACCGTCCCGGAAGCGATAGAATCCCCTTATGCCCCCATTTTTTGTGTATGTGAAAGGAGAATCCACACCCCCATGAATAAGGCAGTAAAAAAACTGCTTGCGGTTCTGCTGGTCTCCGTCCTGGTATTTGCCATGGCGGTCCCGGCGTTCGCGGTGAGCAACAGCAAACAGGGAACGATCAAGTTTGAAAACACGCTCAAAGACGAAACTTACACTATTTATCGCATCTTTACGCTGGATAGCTATGATCAGGATGCAAATGCGTATTCCTACACCGTAGAGAATGAGTGGAAAACATTCTTCCGGACCGGCGCAGAGGGTGCAAAGTACATCAGTGTCAATGAGCAGGGTCACCCGACTTGGATCGGCGCAGACACCGAGACTGCAAAGACGGAGTTTGCACAGAAAGCTATGGCATGGGCAAAGGACCATGTGAGCAATCAGGGTGAAGAGACCAGCACCGAAGACGGCAGCACGATCACTTTCTCCGGCCTGGACCTGGGCTACTATCTGGTAAGCAGTTCTCTGGGTGCCCTGTGCAATCTGACCACCACGGAGTCGAATGTAACGGTTCATGAAAAGAATGTTGTTCCGACCATTGACAAAACCGTTGAGACCAAGCCGGGTTCCAACGACTGGAAAGCAACCAACACTGCAAAAATTGGCGACACTGTGAGTTACAAAGTCGAGATCACGGTGGAGGCAGGCACGCAGAAGTATGTGCTGTCCGATACCATGACGGATGGTCTGACCTTCAGCAGCACCTCTCTGAAGGTGTCCAGTGTCAAGGGAGATGCAGTTGCAAATACCGATTACAGCTTTAAGCCGAAGAACAATGGCTTTGAGCTGAGCCTGGACGATGCTTATGTTTCCCGTGTGGGTGCTGGCAATGTGATCACGGTCACTTATACGGCAACGCTGAATGAGAACGCTGTTATTGATGGCAATGGCAATCAGAACAGCGCAACGCTGAACTATGGCAACAAGCAGAGCGTGACCAAGGAGACCACGACTTACTCCTATGAGTTTGATCTGGTCAAGATCGATGGCGTGACGAGTAAGCTGCTGGACGGCGCAGAGTTCGAGCTGTATGAATCTGAGACCAGCGACGAGCCGATCAAGTTTGTGCTGACCGATAAGGGCTATCGTGTTGCGAATGGTGAGGAACAGGGTGCTGCTTCTACCATTGCGGTCAACAAGAGCGCACACATCTATGGTCTGGATAAGACTGTTTACTACCTGAAGGAGACCAAGGCTCCGGACGGCTATAACCAGTTGACCGACCGCCAGATGGTTGACTTGAGCAAGGGTTCGAACAATACGACACTGGCAATGGGTGCAACCACTTGGAACGACAACCGCGGTGTGGTGGTTAGGAACAACGCCGGCGCAACTCTGCCCAGCACCGGCGGCATGGGCACCACCCTGTTCTATGTCATCGGCGGCGGCCTGATGGTGGCGGCAGCAGTCCTGCTCATCACCAAGAAGCGCATGGAGCGCAAGAACTAAGCGCATTTTTCCCTAAAACACCCGGAGCGGGGGCGGATGACTCGCCCCCGCTCTTTGCATTGCAGACGCACAAGAGGAAAGCCGCCATGAAAAAGAATACCAGCACCATCGTTCTGATCCTCGTCTTTTTCGTGGGTCTGGCCGTGATGCTTTACCCCACCATCAGCGATTCCATCAACCAGCGCCACCAGACGCAGGTGGTGAACAGCTACAACGAGAGCGTGGACAAGCTGTCGGACGCCGATTACACCGCCTATTTTAAAGCGGCGGATGCGTTCAATCAGGCCATCGCCGCAGACCCGGAAGCGCTGTACCATGCCGACCGCTTTATCAGCTACAACAGCACGATGGACATCACCGGCACTGGCATCATGGGCTACATCACCATTGAAAAGATCGGCGTGGAGCTGCCCATCTACCACGGTACCAGCGATGCTGTGCTGCAGGTGGCGGCGGGCCATCTGGAGGGTACCAGCCTGCCGGTGGGCGGCGCGGGCACCCACGCGGTCATCTCGGCCCACCGCGGCCTGCCCAGCGCCAAGCTGTTCACCCATCTGGATCAGCTGGAAGTCGGCGATACCTTTACCATCACGGTGCTGGACCGGGTGCTGACCTACGAGGTGGACAAGATCTCCATCGTTCTGCCCACCGAGGTGGAAGATCTGAAGGTGACGGACGGTAAGGACTACGTCACCCTGATGACCTGCACGCCCTACGGCATCAACACCCACCGCCTGCTGGTGCGCGGCCACCGGGTGGCCAACCTGGACAACCTCAAGCACATCCGGGTCACCTCGGACGCCTACCGCATCGAACCCATCCTCACCGCGCCGCTGCTGGCACTGCCCATGCTGCTGGTGCTGCTGGCGGCAGTGCTCCTCTCGGGGCGGAAACGCAAAAAGAAATAAGGAGAAGGGGCCAGCAAGGTCAGCGTCCTCGCCCTCTCAGTCTCGCATACGCTCGACAGCTCTCCCAAGGGGAGAGCCTCTGGCGAAACCGAAAACTTTGCATGGAATGCCAAAGCTTCCCGTATGGTGTAGGGAACGCATTCATGCGTTCCGTTCGTTTTTCAGCAGATGTTGCTTTCCTGCGGAACGGATCAATCCGTTCCCTATGGAAAAAACGGCAGCGTGTTGGTTCTGCCAAGGCCTCTCACTTTGGGAGAGGTGGCATCGCGTAGCGATGACGGAGAGGGCGAGCCAGCGAGAATTCATCCTTCAGCGTTTCACAAAAGCATACGACAAAATAAGGGACTGTCGCACAAGATACCGTGCAACAGTCCCTTATTTGTTGGTCGAATTTATTTTACTGCTGTGCCTGTGCGGCCTTCTTGGCTTCCAGAGCCAGGATGGCGTCGCGGCGGCTCAGGTTGATGCGGCCCTGCTGGTCGATGTCGGTCACCTTGACCACGATGGCATCGCCCACGGCAACCACGTCCTCTACCCGCTCCACACGCTTGGTGTCCAGCTTGGAGATATGCACAAGGCCTTCCTTGCCCGGGGCGATCTCCACAAAGGCACCAAAGTTCATCAGGCGGGTCACCTTGCCCTTGTAGATGGCACCGATCTCGGGGTCCTCCACAATGGTCTTGATAGTAAAGATGGCGCGCTTTGCGTCCTCCTGATCCACGGCGGAGACGAACACATGGCCGTCCTCCTGCACGTCGATCTTGCAGTTGCAGGTGGCGCAGATGTCCTGAATGACCTTGCCGCCCTTACCGATCACGTCCTTGATCTTGTCGGTGGGGATCATCATGCTGAACATCTTGGGTGCCCAGCGGCTCAGCTCATGACGCGGCTCGGCGATCACCGGCTTGATGATCTCGTCCAGAATATACAGCCGGCCCTTGCGGCACTTCTCGAAGGCCTCGGCAATGATGTCGTAGGTCAGGCCGTCGATCTTGCCGAACCCGCCAGCGAGCGTCGTAAAGTCAAACGAACCGAGCCATTTGTACCCGTCAATGTTGTAGAAAAGCCCCGAGAAAAAGAGGATCGTGATGATCAAAGCCACATAGGCGCCAACGCCTACATGTCCCACATCCTGATCGTCCTCACTCGCAGCGGCCTGATTGTTCTCAGTCATGGCATGCCTTTGTGGGGAAGTTGGAGTGTTTGAAAACTCGTTATTTTAACGATCTCTCACAAAAACATCTAAGCAATTCCCCTAATTCAGTTACCCAACATCAATGATTAAGTCTACCTATCAGATGCACCCTATAAAAATAAGGATGGCCGCTCAGTTTGCACGAGCGGCCATCTTCCGAAAACAACTCAACAGAGAGTGGAAATCCTTAGTCGAGGAACATCCTGCGTCAGACAGTCACCCTCACCCGAAGAGTTTGGCAAAGAACCCCTTCTTCGGCGCTTCCTCAACGCAGGCAAATGACGTCACCTCATAGCCTGTTGGCGCAATAGCGTCACGCACGGCCTTTTCATCGAGCGGAAGCTCGGTAATGATTTCGGCACATTTCTTGCTGCGTGAGGCCTTGACCTTATTGACTTCAAAAGCCTTTTTGATCGTGCTGCAGATGTGTTCCTCGCACATCCCGCAGGCCATACCTTCAATACCAACGATGGTTTTATACATTTGCTTATCCTCAATGGGCTCAGTCGAACACGCCGCCGGCCGTCTCCGCTGCCTCTGGGAGAGACCGCAGGCCTATTCGACCCAATAATATTGAGAACCATTCTAATCCTCGCTGAAGCCCCTAGCTGACCTCATCGGCCTCATCGGCAATATCGCCGGCATCCGACGCATTCTTTGAACGATCTGCTGATTTGAAGAAAAGAATGCCGGCCGGCCGCCGATAGGAGCGGAAAGCAGCCGCTCTGACATTTGACGCCTGACTGCTCCAATTTTGGACGGCTTCAAAAACACGGTCAGAATCCCAGAGCATCACCTCCACATAGCAGCGTCTCTCAGAGAAAGCCTCACCGACAACCGATGCTGCTCCGGGTGCCGTCTCGGAAAGCATGCCTCGGAAATCCGCAATGATCGTTCGATCCAGCGCTTCGGCAGCTTCCGGAGAAACCGCTGCTGCACGTTCGAAAAAGAAGAATCCAACCGCAATGCCCTGCCGATGAAGCTCATCAACAACCTCAGATTCACCAGAACGGTAACTATTGATGAAATAGGGAGCGGCAGTCCATCCAAAGCGGATATCAAAATTGATTTCGGCCTCTTTCTCAGGCTTAAGCCAATAATCGAGCCGTTCATCAGCGATGTCGCGATGGGTATAGTTCTTTGCCCGAGGCTCCAGCGCTGCAATGCGTTCAGGCAGTTCTGAAAGCAGGAACCCTCCGTCTTCGGGCGGCTTGCGCAGAATCGTCAGATTGCGGATAAACCGCATGGATGCCGCTTCGCCGATTAAATGGTCAATCAAGAGCGTCAGCTGCTCGAAGACCGGGGCACTCTCTTCCTCATCCAATCCGCGCAGCGACTCCGCAAAAAACTGCAGCACCCAAGCGTTCTCTTCTTTAACGAGACGGCAGCGAATTTCTCTGCAGTCAAAGAGCAATCCCTTATTAAATTTGAGTTCGACGGCTGCCGGTTTCGGTCTGAGGCCGGCAGCAAACTCCCAATGTGCTCCCAGAGCAATGGGGGCAGCATCCAGAAGCTTCAGGATCGGCAAAATCTGCACATAGTCGTGCTGGGGCGACAATTCGAGCAAAAAGTGACCGGCAGCGTCTGTCGGGGACGAGAAACCGATCCCCCAGCCTTCCGATATTGACTTGAGCATCTTCACAATCCGCTCAAGCGCATCAGCAGGATTTCCGCTTGCGATTAAAGCCCGCAGCTCGGCATCCGCCTCGCTGAAAGCATCCCAAAATTGAGCGGCACGTTCATTGAAACACCTGCGGAAGATGGGAATGGTTACAGCACGCCTTGCAGCATCCAGCATTTTGATGGTGTCTTCGTCGCCGGACCTATATTCCAAAGCTCGCTCCCAATATGGGATGGACTCCCCTTCGCGATCCAGATAAAACAGCGCATAGGCCGTACGGAAGTTCCATTCATGCGTATTTTCTTGCTCGGCGCGGCACGATTTGAGGAGTTCCAGGGCATGAAGAAATAAAGCATCCTCACCGGGCTGAGCCAGATTGTTGTAGGCCCGAGCCAATTCACTTGTTAAACGAAGCGTTCTCTTCGCTGCCGGCAGAGCTTCGACTGCATCAATGATGGTTTGGTATTCATTCGACTCATTCCAAATCCTGATCTTTGGGATGAGCGCTTCTTCTTCTGCCGTATAGTCCTCAGTCTCTTCATCCGCCGGCGCACTATCTCCCATATGCACTGCAGTTTGCCGGATGCGGAAACACACCTCCCCGGCTTCGTCGGGTTTGCCGTCCTCGCCTCTGATGAGCAGTCCGATCTCCTCGTTTTGCCGCACGTTAATGCAGACCACGTCAGACGCAGATATGTCATGGTCCTTAAGCAGCTGCGGAACAACACGGATTAAATCGCCGAGCCATCCAACAGAGACGTGTGAAAGCGCCGGAACATTCATTAAGAACCGAAAGACCAGCGGAAACCCAGCCGCAGAAGAGGTGCCCGTACAAAAAGGCACTTCAGGAGGATCCGCAGGCTGCCAGTCACTGAAGTTAAAGAGCGCAAAAACCGCCTCCAAACCATCGGGCTTAGCGAGAATGCAGTTGTTAAAGCGGGTATAGACGAGAAGCTCATCAGAGGGCATCTGGTTTCGCTGCAGCGCTTCATCCGCATCCGGATCAATCAGGTGATTGGAGAGCTGAAGAATGTCGCTCCCCGACTCAATCTCACGGCGTGCTGTGAGGAACTCCGGATCACCGGGCACCAGTGCGAGACCGGTCTCGATCGCTTTGAGCGCACCTTCCGCATCGCCGAAATGCGCCCGCAGTTTTGCTGCTTCCAGCCATCCCCATGGATATGTCGGCTCTTCTCGCAGGGCACGCTCCGCACATTGATGCGCCTCTTCAATTTTCCCCAGATGAAGCCACACTGCACAAAGACGATAAAAGAAGATTCCGCAGCCGGCAGCCGAAGCTTCAGCTCGCCGAAGAATGCTGAGAGCGCGGATGCAGTCTTCATATTGGTGCAGATTAAGGCAGGCATGCGCGCGCATCAATGCACACTCGAGATCTTGATCAGCCGCTTCGCGCGTGAAGCGCCCTTCCATGATGCCTCGATCTATGATGGCATCGATTTCAGCCAGAATTCGCCCAGGCCGAATTTCATTGCCCGAGTCGAAGGCAGCCAGTTTGGCTCGATCTTCATCCGAAAAAATAATTCCGCGCGGCGTCATCACAATTCTCCTCTCATGCGTGCTGCGAACCGCCTCACGCGTGAGCCTCATCCTCATGGGCGAGCAATTCATTGGGCTGGAACCGAATCTTCCAGGTGTCACGTCCCTTTAAAAAGATACCTGGACTTCTCTCGAGCGGCAATTTTTGTCCGGCGGTATAGCTCACCGTTTCGCCGTCCTGAAAGTCCACTTCGTTTTCAGACACATAATCCGCTGTATCGGCAAGGAAGAAAAAGAGCTCCATGGGGTCAATATCCGCTGCCGGAACTTCCATTTCCATTCGGCCAAGGGCTTCAAGACCTTCCGTCCAAGCTGCGAAGCTGCCCGATTCAAGGCGCACGACAGAGACCCACACGAGGCAAAGCGTTGGAAATGCGCCGTCTTTCATACATTGGGCAAAATCACGGTATGTTTCGGGCTGATGCACCACTCCATTGATATAGATGCCGACAGAGGAAGCCTCTCCTGAGAGCGACGCACAAACCTTCGCAAATGCCCTGCCGGCCCTTTTCCCGGGCAGAGGCGCAGTCACAATCAAGTGCGCACGATGGTGCGCCACTAAACTTTTATCTCCTCGCCAAAGGAAATTGTCTTCTGCCGCACCGAGCGCCTCATTATCAGGAATCGGTGCAGGAATCAAGCGTATAAAAACCGGCACGTCGTCAACGATGAAGCATGATGTCGACGAAGAAGCATCGTCTTCGAGCTCAATCGAATCGTCCCACTCTCGGCGGAAGCGCTTCGCGAAAGCTGACGCACACCATGCCGCATCCTTAAGAAGGACAAAAGAGAGGAAAATGCTGCGGGGCGAAGATCTCGCGGCACCATTGCTGATCGAATCACACATAGGCACACCATGGCGGTTAGTGGAGAGGCTTACGCTGCTTTCTGTCATTTTCTCATGCCGCGCCCCAATCTCTTTATGAAGAGACTTCAATGTCGACAGTCTGCCCCAAAAGCGCAGCCCAAATGATTTCCTGCGGCCTCAAATCGATTGATAATGGTTTTCTTCACATTTGACTATCGCGGTCTGCGCCGTTGTCATGATTATTTTCCTCATCAAGCTTATCGCTGCACCGCTTCTGCTTGCGCTGGCCACATTGGCTGCTCGGCGCTGGGGAACGGTTTTGGGCGGGATTCTCATTGGACTGCCGCTGATCTCCGGACCCATTTCTGTTTTTCTGGCCATCGAAAACGGTGCCGGATTTGCCGTTGAAACAGCCAGAGGCGCACTGGCTGGAACCGTTGCTCTTGCTGTCTTCACCTGTGTCTATGCGGCAGTCTGCCCTAAAGGATGGCTTAAAGCTTCTTTTTTAAGCGTGGCGCTCTATGTTTTAGCCTCTTGGATCGCAGCCGAGCTTCCGATCTCTGCTGTGACGCTGGCAGTCTCCGCTGCGGCCGCCATCGTCCTTTCGCTTTGGATCATGCCCGTTCCTCACAGCGCAGCCGTGAAACGCCGTCCGCCGAAACATGATCTCCTGATGCGCATGGGCATGATGATGGTGCTGATGATTGCCATCACCTTCCTGGCGCCCTATATCGGCCCTACCGCCTCAGGCATCGCATCAACTTTTCCGTACATGGCGCTCACCATGGCGGTTTTCTCCCAAATCCAAGGCGGCCCGGATAATGCCCGCCGAGCCATGCACGGGCTGATGCTCGGCATGTACAGCGGTCTGGTCTTCAATCTCGTCGTATGGGCACTGGCGGCTGAGGATCGACTGCTTATCGCTTATGCGGCCGCAATAGCCGCTGCGCTCGCTGCTCAGGGCGTTGTTCTGGCCCTGACGCTTAAAAAAACAGCATGACGCCTCTCTGATCCAGTGTCTTTTAAGGCATTTATAGTTTGAAAACATCTTGTCATTCAGACTGTGCGGGGGCCGTTGAGCAGAAAACACGATCAAAGAGGCTTTGAATCATTTTCTTGATGCCTTCCTGACTCTTTCAGAGCCCATAAGATATGGCTCAGCCGCAGCCATATATTTATCTTTAATCGATTCTAAATAGAGACTTATTTTGCTTATCGTGCAAACTTATTTTGTTCAACACGATATATATTGTTTTCAATGCAATATATTGATAAACAAGATTAAGTAGTCATAAAATTCTTTATATTTCAAATACACAGCTCCTCACCCCCATCATAAAATACGGTCATTGTGCCGCGTTAATCATGCCTATTAAACGCTGACACAGCTTCCCGCATTCGACGCAGGGAATAAATTTCCAAAAAAAGGAGTTTTGGATGAAAAAATGGATTCTTGGAGCTGCAGCCGCCGCGCTGCTTCCCATTTTTGCTCAAGCAGATCAGCCGCGAGATGAATTTTTCTGGCTTTCTGAAATCAATAAAGCAAGCTGCATCATTAATACCGAAGAAGGCCTGCTTGAGAAGACAATGGGTGAGCGCATTGCCAAGGGAATCTCTGCCGTCATCACCAACGGCAATAAAGAAAACGGTCCTCGGCCCAAGCAGGTCATCAAGTATGAGCCTTACCTCATTAAGGAAGTCGGCATGGATGCAACCATGCTGCATATCGGCCGCTCCAGTCAGGACATGCATGCCACCTACCGAACGGCCATCATTCGTGACAATACGCTCAAGCTTTCAGAGACGCTCACCAACGCAATGGAAGTTTTGAATACGCTCGCCAAAAACAATCAGGCAACGATCGTTCCGAACTACACCAACGGCGTAGCGGCTCAGCCCAATTCTTATGCGCACTACCTCATGGGCTATCAAGCAGCCTTCTCGCGCGATCTGGAAAAAATCCGCAACTTTTATCAGCGCCTCAATTACTGTGCGATGGGCACCACCGTTCTGAACGGGACGAGCTGGCCGTTGGATCGTCAGCGCATGGCCGATTATCTGGGTTTCGCCGGACCTGTACCCAATGCCTACGATGCCGGTCAGATGAAGTCCGTGGATGAACCCGTCGAACTGGCAGCCATTGCAACGAGCATTGCACTGCACGTGGGCACTTTCATTCAGGATGTTTCCGTTCAGTATGCGCAGCCCCGTCCCTGGATCCTGCTGCAGGAAGGCGGAGACAACACCTATGTTTCCTCTGCGATGCCGCAAAAGCGCAATCCCGGCTTGATGATCAACACGAGAGCTGCCGCGAGCGATGTAATCGGTCAGGCGCAGACAGTCATCCTCAAGGCCCACAACATCCCGCCCGGAATGAGTGACCCCAAGAGCGTTTCGGCCAATGCCAAACTCGCCAACGATACCTCCGCGCTTTTGAAGCAGTTCACGCGCGTTATCAAGGCGCTGCGCGTGAATCCTGAGCGTGCGCTTGAAGAGCTCAACAGCGACTGGACAGCTTCTCAGGAAGTTGCGGACGTTTTAATGCGCGAATATAAGCTCCCATTCCGCGTGGGTCATCATGTAGCGAGCCATATCGTCACCTATGCCCGAAACAACAACCTGTCGCCCACCAACTTCCCGTATGAACAGGTCAAGAAGATCTATGCAGAGGTCATCAAGAGTGAATATCCGCAAGGGAATCCAGTCTGCCCAATGAGCGAACAAGAGCTCCGCGACACCCTCAATCCCACCGCGATTGTTGCCAACCGCAAGACTGAAGGCGGTCCTCAGCCCGCAGAGCTGACTAAAGCACTGTCAGCCGCAGATGCCGCGATTGCCGAGCAGCGCGAGTGGACGAAGCAAAACCGCCGGCACATTGATCAGAGTCTCGCTAAGCTCGATGCGGACTTCCAGAAACTTGTCGAGCAGAAATAATCGGCATCCTGAATGCGGCAGGGAGCCGCATTCAGCTTGGACGTTTTGCACCTCCCGGCGAAATGGCGCACCCAATGACGCGCGCAGCCTTCGCCGGGAGTTTGTGTATAGGCGCGTGACCCGCTTTAGCCTCTGCGTCCGGTGAGATACTCGTAAAGCCCCTCTTCCACGGGCGTTTCCAAACGCCAGTGCATCTCAAACGCCGATTGGCCATTGGCAAGGCGAACGGGCTGCGGCGCTGCGGCAGCGTGCATTGCGCCAAGGAAATAAAACGCCTTGGCTTCATCGTCGTCCTTGCTGCGGCGTACAAATAAGAGTATTCGAATCGAAGCGTACTGACCTTTTTGCGTCATGCGCTGAGCATCCTGCGAATCAATCTGTCGATTGACCTTAGAGAGCGAGATCAGTTCTGCCGGCGAAATAAAACGGTCGGCATAAGCAATCGCGCCGGCCTGCTTCTCGTAATTGATGAATATGGGGAAGGTCTGCGTTTTCTCATCGTAGAAATAGCCGCCGATATTGATGGACGTGATATTGCGGTCCCAATCGAGCAGCCGACAGACATCTTCATAGGTGTAGGTCGACCCGAGCAGCAAAAACGTGTCCTCCCAACGATGACTTTCGCATGCGCGGCAGCGATTGAGCACAAAATGGGTGAGCGACTCCAAATGCCGGCGAAATGACGGTTCATCCGCAAGAGAGCAGACGAACTGCGGATCTGCCCGCCAGCGGCGCACCCTCTTTCCGTCTTCGACATCGTCAAACGCTTCAATCACTTCACAGCCGGCATTTCGCTTGATGTCATTGAGCGTACGCTCAAACTTCGCGGTCATCACGCATTCCACATTCCGCAGATGCGCCGGCGAGGCTTTGAAGTTGTAGGGTTCCGCACTGAGTTTTTCGATCAGCGCCGCACGCAGGTCGCTGCGACCTTCAAGCACAGCCTGCAGCACCAAAGCTTCCGACGGCCTGAGCGCTGACCCCAAAAGATTCGAGCACCATCTCAAACGCTTGACCGCGGCATCTGACAAACGTTCTGAATAGTCGGGTTCATACTGCACCAAAAAATCGTAGTAGGACAACCTTTTCCGCAGCAGGAACTTGGAAGCATCGATGGACGCATGTTCCTCAAAATCAGCGAGCTCGGGTATCCGGCCAAGCTTATATTTCAAAAGTTTGTAGGCATCCAGAAGCAGTCGAACGGAATTCAGGGACGCGCTGTCAATTGCCCGATAAATACGGCTGCGGGCCACCTCGTCAAAGTGGATTGAGGAAGCCCCCGGAATGCGCTCAGCCCCCGTCGTCACGAAGCGGCGAAGCTTTTCTTTCGAATACGAGCGATCATCCGAAAGCGCTGTCGCGATGAGATAGTTTTTCTCATAGTTTCCGATAAAGTCGAGCACAATCACATATTCCTTGTCGGCGGCACGGCGCAGCCCGCGGCCGAGCTGCTGCACAAACACAATTGCGCTTTCCGTGCGGCGCAGCATCAGAATTTGATTGACCTCAGGAATATCCACTCCCTCGTTAAAAATATCAACCGTAGCAATATATTCGAGCCGATTGGGACCCATGCCGTGCGTGAGCCGCTCAATCGCTGCTTCGCGCTCGTCCTGAGCGGTTTGACCGTCAAGCGCAATCGTCGGATGCCCTGCACGCGTGAAAGCGGCCGCAGCGGCGCGAGCTTCTTCGAGACTGCCCGCAAAAATTAAGCCTTTCACGCGGTCACCGCAGGAGCCGAAATACTCCGCCTGATGGATAACGTGCTCGATGCGCTCAGGCCAATTCGGATTTGTGAAATCCGGCAGCTGACCTGCTCCTTCGCCCGTCTCGTCTTCCGTTCCGGCAGAGAGCCCAAAGTAATGAAAGGGCGTTAAAAGATTCTCTTCAAGGGCTTCGGAGAGACGAATCTCATGCGCAATGACATGGTCAAAGAGTTTGAAAATATCAAAGCCGTCCGTTCGCTCCGGACTGCCCGTCATCCCGAGCCAGAAGGCTGGTTTGAACCAATTCATGATGCGCTGATAGCTCTCCGCGCCTGCTCGGTGCACTTCATCAATGATGATGAAGGCAAAGGCATCTTTAGGAAACGCCTGGAGCACCGCCGTCTTGGCAAGCGTCTGCATCGTGGCAAACACAAAGTCGCATCCCGACGCTTTTTCATTTCCCGAAAGCAGCCCGAAGGAACCAGCGGCATCACCCAAAACAATGCGGAAACTCTTCAAAGCCTGCCGCGCAATTTGCTCTCGGTGAACAATGAAGAGCATGTGAAAGCGCTGCGAATGTCGGCATTCTCGGTCTCTAGGAGCGTGGGCTGAAGGGGTACGCTGAAATTGAGCGATGGCATCGCGCACCGCAAAGGCGGCTGCAAAGGTTTTGCCCGTACCGGTAGCAGAAATCAGCAGTGCGCGCTCAGCCCCATTGCTTCTGAGTGCTTTAAGCCGAGCGAGAAAAGCCTGCTGCATGGAATTGGGCTCCGCGCAGCCCGGCTTAATCGTTGGCTGAGCATTGACCGCTGCCTTGCGGGCTTCGAGCTGAGCAGCGCCGAGCTGACGATATTCCCGCTCATACGCTTCCATTTCCAGCGCTGCATCGCGGGATGCGGCATCGGACCAAAGAGAATCAAATTCGGCGAGGATCGACTGAGCGAGCTCACCTCTTTCGCAAGCAACGATGCGCGTATTCCATTCGCGGTTGGTCGTGAGCGCCGAGAGCGTTAAATTGGAGCTGCCGATGATGATCCGCAGAAGATTATTGGAGCTGTGAAAGATATAGCCTTTGGTGTGAAACCCTGCCGCCCCCTGCGTGCGAAAAATTCGAACCTCTAAATTGGGCAGTGCCAGAAGCTGCCGCAATGCGCCGGGTTCAGTGAAATAGAGATAATCGGTCGTAAGAATGCGCCCATGCACACCCTCGGCCGCAAGACGCTGCAGCGTCAGAAGGAGCGGCGCAATGCCGGACTTCGTGATAAAGGCAACGCTGATAGAAAAGGAGCTAGCATGGCTAAGCTCATCGTCAATCGCCGTCAGTATTTTTAAATGACGAATCGGATCGTTGGCGAGAAGGGTTGTCCGCAGTCCGGCTTCCGAAGGAATAGCCGCATCGGCAAATGAAGTAGCCAGACTCTTTTGGAAATTTTCCGAAGAATTCTCGAGGAATAAGCCGTCTTTATCCCTATGAGCAGCTGAAGGGAAAGTTTCGAAGTTCATGGCAGCATACGACCAAATGGGATGAATACGAAGCAGCATAGCAGCCGAACGACACCCCTGCGGTGCGCCAATGCCTTTTCCCTTTAGGAATCAATGGCGACAACCCCGTTGTTTCTTCTCCGCATCCCTCAAAAACAGAGCGGCTGGTCAGGTGATCTGCGCGGACATCACGCTCAAAGCGCCCTTCATCAATAGCAAAAGCCGCCGAAGCACCTGTGTCAGGCGCTGCGGCGGCTTTGCTTGTTGGGCTCGATTCAGATATACGTATTAATCCACTACGCCGGCCTGAAGATGCTGCAGATCACGAACCTTTTCGGAGAGTTCGCTGCGGCGGATACCTTCGGCAGCGGCCAGGCCGCCGGCCATTGTTGTGTAATACGTCGTCTGCTCGGCGAGGCAGACCTGCCGAATGGCACGGGCGTCGTCGAGTTCGTGCTCATGCTCGGCCACCGACATCACGACAAGGTTGATCTCCTTATTCTTGATGAGGTCAATGACGTTGGGGCGGCCTTCATGCACACGGCTCACGCTGCGGCAGGGAATGCCGGCCGCTTGAATGACTCTGGCCGTACCTGCTGTGGCAATCAGTTTGAAGCCGGCGTGATGAAGTTCGTGGGCTGCGATCGTCACCTTGGGCTTATCGCTGTCGCGCACAGAGAGGAAGCACAGCCCCGAAGACGGCAGCTTAGAGGCCGCGGCAAGCTGACTCTTGCGAAGCGCTTCGCCGAAGTCGCTGCCGATGCCCATCACTTCGCCCGTGGAGCGCATTTCCGGCCCGAGAACCGGATCGACCCCCATAAACTTCGCAAACGGGAAGACCGCTTCCTTGACGGAGAAGTACTTCGGCGCCTTCTCGAGCTCTTCAACCGTCAGACCCTGATCGGCGATCTTGTCGCCCACCATGCAGCGCACGGCGATCTTGGCGAGCTGGTGGCCCGTTGCTTTGGAAACAAACGGCACGGTACGCGAAGCGCGGGGATTCACTTCCAGCACGTACACCACAGGTTCTTCGGTGTGGGCATTCTTAACGGCAAACTGCACGTTCATGAGGCCGACCACTTTGAGCGCCTTGGCGAGTTCGCGGGTTTCGCGGCGAATTTCCGCAACGAGCGACGGCGCCAGACTGTAGGGCGGCAGCGAGCAGGCCGAATCGCCGGAGTGCACGCCGGCTTGTTCAATATGCTCCATGACGCCGGCAACAGCTACGACGTCTCCGTCGCAGACCGCATCAACGTCCATTTCAACCGCATCGTCGAGGAACCGGTCGAGGAGCACCGGTTCTTCCGGGCTTACCTTCACAGCCTCGCGCATGTATTTGACGAGGCGCTCGGGCGTATGCACGATTTCCATCGCACGGCCGCCGAGAACGTAGCTCGGACGAACGACAATCGGGTAACCGATTTCTTCGGCCTTGGCAAGCGCTTCTTCTTCCGTGTGCGCAATACGGTTGGGCGGCTGCAGCAGACCGAGCTGATTGATGAGCTTCTGGAAGCGTTCGCGGTCTTCCGCGCAGTCAATCGCGTCGGGCGTTGTGCCGATGATGGGCACGCCGTGGGCTTCGAGTTCACGGCAGATTTTGAGCGGCGTCTGACCGCCGTACTGCACAATCACGCCCTGGGGCTTCTCAATTTCACAAATGGCGAGCACGTCTTCGAGCGTCACCGGTTCGAAATAGAGACGATCGGAAGTGTCGTAGTCGGTGGAGACCGTTTCCGGATTGCAGTTCACCATGATCGACTCCCACCCGTCCTCGTGAAGCGCCATGGAAGCATGCACGCAGCAGTAGTCGAATTCAATGCCCTGACCAATGCGGTTGGGACCGCCGCCCAGCACGATCACCTTTTTCTTGTCGGTAGGATCAGCTTCGCTGATGCGGCTTCGTTCAAAGGTTGAATAGAGGTACGCCGTGGTGGTGGCAAATTCCGCTGCGCAGGTATCCACCCGCTTATAAACGGGTTCGACGCCGAGCACTCGGCGAGCTTCACGCACTTCATTTTCGTGGCAGTCTGCCAGCAGCTTGGCGATGCGTTTGTCGGAGAACCCGCGGCTCTTCAATGCCCAGAAGTCGTCGACATCGAGTTCATTGAGATTGTGGCCGGCAATAGACGCTTCCACTTTCACGAGGTCGTCAATTTGGCGCAGGAACCAGGGATCAATCTTTGAAAGCTCGAAGATTTCTTCCACCGTCATGCCGATGCGGAAGCCGTCGGCCACATAGAAAATGCGTTCCGGTCCGGGTTCGGCAATTTCGCACAGAATCTTCGAACGGTCGGTAGTAATGGGATCCAGACCGCACTTGCCGGTTTCGAGACCGCGGAGCGCCTTCTGCAGAGATTCTTCGAACGTACGGCCGATAGCCATGACTTCGCCCACCGACTTCATCTGCGTGGTGAGGCGATCGTCGGCAGCGGGGAATTTCTCGAAAGCAAAGCGCGGCACCTTGGTGACCACGTAGTCAATGGCAGGCTCAAACGACGCCGGGGTCTTTCCGCCCGTCATTTCGTTCTTCAGTTCGTCAAGCGTATATCCCACGGCGAGCTTGGCTGCGATCTTCGCAATCGGGAAGCCCGTAGCCTTTGAGGCCAGAGCAGACGAACGCGAAACACGAGGATTCATTTCGATGACGATCATGCGGCCGTTTTGCGGATTAACCGCAAACTGGACGTTCGAACCGCCCGTATCCACGCCGATCGCACGAAGCACCGCCATCGAGGCATCGCGCATCGCCTGATATTCCTTATCGGTGAGCGTCTGTGCGGGAGCGACCGTAATGGAGTCGCCGGTATGAACGCCCATCGGATCCAGGTTTTCGATCGAGCAGACGATGATGCAGTTGTCCGCCTTGTCGCGGACCACCTCCATCTCGTACTCCTTCCAGCCGAGAAGCGACTCTTCAATGAGCACTTCCGAGGTGGGCGACAATTCAAGACCGCGCGAAACGATCTCCAGGAACTCGTCCATGTTGTAGGCAATGCCGCCGCCAGTGCCGCCCAACGTAAAGCTCGGACGGATCACCGCCGGGAAACCGACGGTCTTCTGAATAGCAAATGCTTCTTCGAGCGTATGAGCAGCACCCGAGCGCGCGCTTTCAAGACCGATTTCGGTCATCAGCTTCTTGAAGCGTTCGCGGTCTTCGGCTTTGTCGATGGCTTCCGGAGTGGCGCCGATCAGTTCAACGCCCCAGCGGCGGAGGACGCCGTGGTGAACGAGATCCATTGCGCAGTTGAGCGCCGTCTGGCCGCCCATCGTCGGCAGGATCGCATCCGGACGTTCTTTTTCGATGATGCGCGCCACCGTTTCCCAAGTGATCGGTTCGATGTAGGTCGCATCCGCCGTCTTCGGATCGGTCATGATGGTTGCGGGGTTGGAGTTCACGAGAATAACGCGATACCCCTCTTCGCGCAGCACGCGGCAGGCCTGCACGCCCGAATAGTCGAATTCACATGCCTGACCGATGATGATCGGACCGGCACCGATGATAAGAATAGATTGAATGTCTGTACGCTTCGCCATGATTCGCTTCTAGTTCGTTTGTTCTGTGCTTTGTCGACTTCGCTGGGCCCATCAGCCGGCACGGCGGCCGGCGAGGCTCTTCGCAAACTTTTCGAAGAGCACATCAATATCGTGCGGACCGGGACTCGCTTCCGGATGCCCCTGGAAGCAGAATGCGGGCTGTCCAATGAGCTCAAAGCCCTGCAGACTGCCATCAAAGAGGGAGCGGTGCGTGGCACGGGCATTGGCCGGCAGTGTATCGGCATCCACCGCAAAACCGTGGTTCTGACTCGTGATGTAGACACGCTTCGTTTCAACGTTTTCCACCGGGTGATTGGCGCCGTGATGGCCGAACTTCATCTTGAGGGTCTTCGCACCGACGGCGAGCCCCATGATTTGATGACCGAGGCAGATGCCGAAAAGCGGCAGCTTGGCCGCGATGGCCTTGTGCGCCACCTCAATGGCGTATGTGCAAGGCGCAGGATCGCCGGGACCGTTCGAAAGGAAGATGCCGTCGGGCTGATGCTTCATCGCTTCTTCAAAGGGCGTCTGAGCCGGCACGACCGTCACACGGATGCCGCGATCCGCAAGGAGGCGCAGGATATTGGTCTTGATGCCGAAGTCATAGGCAACGACGTGATACGGGAAAACCGCTGCGCGGCGGAACCCGGCAGGCTCGCCCTCGCGCGAAGGCTCCCAGCTGCCGTCCGTCCAGTCATAGACATGATCGGTCGTAACGGTCTTTGCCAGATCCTGGCCGGCCATTGAGCCCCAGCTGCGGGCAGCTTCAAGCGCCTGCTGCAGATCCTCATCGGTGAGCTCATCACCCATCTGCTTGGCGATGATCGCGCCGGCCTGAGCACCGGTCGTACGCAGATGAATGGTCAGCGCACGCGTATCAATGCCGCAGATCGCCTTCACGCCGGCATCCTTCAAAGCTTCCGGGAGACTTTGGCGAGCGCGCCAATTGCTCGGCACATCAGCAGCCGCCTTGACAATCAAACCCGCTGCGTGAATGGCATTGCTTTCCATGTCCTCGGGATTAACGCCGACATTGCCGATGTGCGCGCAGGTAAGCGTCACGAGCTGGCCCGTGTAGGAGGGATCCGTGAGGATTTCCTGATAACCCGTCATCGAGGTGTTGAAGACAACTTCGCCAACCGTAAGACCTGCCGCACCGGTACTTTCACCCTGAAAGACCGTGCCGTCGGCCAGTACGAGCGCCGCTTGAGGTCGAGTTTTCGCAATAAGTGCCACGATGGATACCCTTCCGTTTTGTGTTCTGTTTCTTGATGCTGCGGCTGAGCGAGATCGGTAAATCAAAGCTTGGGGAGAGGTGCATTCGAAGGCTGGTTCGAGGACCGCAATAAGTTCAGTCCTCAAGGCCGCTTTCGAATGCTCCTCCCGGTCTGTATCCGCCATCCATTTTTTCGGAAAGGGATAAACAGAGTCTGAAAGAAACCGGCATGCACCGAAAAGTGTCTCTTAGGCACCAATGATGCGTGGCTGCAAGCACACTCCGACCGCAGTACGGCGAAAAGTCTATCCATGACCTGTTTGCGCTCGCCTCTGCTCATCTAGGTAAATTACCTTCCCCAACCCCGACCTTATCAACCACTCTCAATGTGTCGATCATTTGTCGACCAATTGGTTGAAATTCAAGTGATTTGGTTGTTCGATTCGCTTCTTTTTCAACGTTGGTCGGCCAGAAAACAGGAGTTGCAGCAGGTTCGAAAACACCGTCTGAAAAGACTTTGAGCACCTATTATTTTGCCTTTCAATACAGACTCGAATTCAAATAAAGAAGGCCGACGCACCATTTTGCGATGCTCCGGCCTTTTTAGCCTTGATCGTTTTATTCGTATGGAGGATTTCAGCGTTTAAGCGGATTCAATCCCACGCCGTCCTGACCGCGCTCAGGCGCCTGCTGCATGCCGCCCCCTAATTTCATCATCTTCTCCAGGTCCGTTTCGGGCTTCTCACCCACGTCATCCTTGGGAATTGCCTTGAGGCCGCCTGCCGCGAGCGTCATCTCGATTTGCTGCGTCAGCGCGTCATGGACTTCATTGCCTGCCGGGATCTGTTTTCTCAAACGGTCGAAAAGCACAGCCGCATGAGCATAGTCGCCGCGTTCAAAGGCCGCTGCCGCGCCGATCATCAAACCTTTCTGGTGCCAAGGATCGACTGCGAGCGCCTTCTCTGCCATCTCACCGGCCTTCAAAAGATCGGACGGATTAAGTGCAATGGTCAAGTCGGCGAGCTCAGCCCAGGCGTTGGCGTTTTTCGGCGCAAGCCGCACCACGTTTTCAAAGGCGATCGCCGCCTGACTTAAGTTTCCAGTCGCGTTGTACTGCTCAGCCAGAAGCTCCCACGCTTCAAGATTGTCCTTGTTGCTCTGAACGGCTTTTTCAAGCGAAGCCATCGTGCCCTGCATGTCGCGCTCAGACTTCGCCGCCTGCGCAGCCAAGCGAACCTGTTCGACAGCACGCTCATCCAGTGCGGAAAAGTCGCCGTACCAAAGATAAGCACCCACCGCTGTCGCCGGAATCATCACCGCAACCGCCGCTGTCGTAATGAGCGACGTGCGGGCATTGTCCGCGTCCTTGCGCACCTGCGACGGATCGGCGGAATCCTTCGTTTCCTCAGTCTCCTCGAGTACGCGGAGCGCAAGCTCATCCTCTCGCTCTGCAAATGCAGACTGCGTCAGACGGCCGGCCGCTTGCTGTTCAACAAGATGGGCATACTCTTCGCGAAGTCCCGCAAGATTATCAGCCGTGCGCGCTTCTTCAGCACGGCCGCCCTTGGAGTGACCGAGCAGCGCCCAAGCAAAGGCACCCACAACGCCCGCCGTCAGGACGAGCGCAAAAATGCAGAAGATCACTTCGTATTTCATTCTGATGCTCCGCGAGTTTGAACGCCATGCTTGAGCGAACTTTGCCGGGTAGCGAAGCCGCCGTCGACATATTCGACTTCACCTCTGAGGAAAGCCTTGGCGCAGGCGAGCGACTCTGCAGATGCAGCAAGCCTGCGGGCTTTCGCATCTTCTCGGCGGATGCGCACTATGCGCACCATGCCCCAGAAGGCCAGAAACACGAATGCAATCGGCCCGAGCCACAAAAGCCAGGTCTTGGCCTTAAAGGGCGGCTTAAAGAGAACATAGTCGCCGTAGCGCTCGACCATGAAAGCCACCACTTCGTCATCTGTACGGCCGGCTTTAACCTGCTCGGCCACTTCTCGGCGCAGATCCACTGCCAGCTGAGCATTCGATTCCGCAATAGTTTCGTTGGCACAAACCAGGCACCGAAGCTGAGATGCAATGTTGTGCACGCGAGGATTGGCTGCCGGATCAAACTCAGAGGGCTTAGCTTCAGCCGTTTTCAGGTTAGCAAAGGCATCGGCCGAATTTTCAACGGTTCCCAGTGAGGGCGCTGAGTCCAGGAAAGCTGCTGCCGCTTTGGATTTTTCGGTAGCCGTGACGGATCCCATGAGCGGCTCTGCCGCATAGCTTGATGCCGGGGCAGCAAGCATCGCCAAAACGCAGCATGCCGCAGCGGTGCCGGCTGCTGAAATTGCAGCGCGCTTTCCCATTTCACGCAGTTGAGGCGCTCTGGTCGAACGCGTTGCCATTGCGAGGAGTCCGCCCAGCGCCATGAAGAGCGTACCGATCCAGATGAGTGTCACAAAAGGCTTCACATAAGCGCGCACCACCCAGCCTTCCCCGTCAGGGGTAGGCGAAGCAAGCGACACGTAGATGTCTTCGGTCAGTCGATGAAGAATGGCCGCCTCCGTCATCGTCATGTTCTGCACGGCGTCGTAGTTGCGTTTTTCCGGGAAAAGCTGCTCGAATTCTTTGCCCTGATCATTGACGATCGTCAGTACGCCTTTAGCGGCCGTGTAATTGGGACCGCGGTATTCGCTCCAGCCGTCATAGCGAAGCGTAACGTCGCGCACCTGCACAGTCTGACCCGGCTGCATAGCCGCCCCTCGCTCCACCTGATAAATCCCGTTGGCAGCCGCGCCGAAAATGAGCAGCGCAAGCCCCAGATGGGCAATATGCATGCCCCACCAGGGAAGCGTCTGTCCGAACACACTGCGTTTTTGCGCACGGGCCGTACGGGCGTAGCGCACCCAGTCGGCAGCGGCGCCGAAGACAATCCAATAGGCGAGGAATGCAGCAAGCGCCATCACGGTCGACCAGGCCCCCAGAAGAACCGGCGTGAGGAGTCCCAAAACAAGCGCTAGAGCAAGCGGCAGTCCCAGCAGACGACCCATGCGGTCAATGCTTTGCGACTTCCAAGCACAGACAGCACCCACCGGCACAAGGAATGCAAGCGGCACCATCGCGCTGCCGAAGACGCTCTCAAAGTACGGCCCGCCCACGGTGATGCGGCCGCCTCCGACAGCATCCAGGAAAAGCGGATAAAGCGTGCCTAAGAGCACGATCGCCATACCGGCGACGAGGAGCAGATTGTTTCCCATGAGGAGCGATTCGCGCGACAGTCCCGAGAAGGACGCCGCCGATGCGACCGAGCCGGCCCGCCAGGCAAAAAGCAGGAAGGACACGCCGATCACAATCACGAGGAAAATAAGAATAAACATGCCTCGGGCCGGGTCTGACGCAAAAGCATGAACACTCGTCAGAACGCCCGAACGCACGAGGAACGTGCCCAAAAGAGAAAGTGAAAAAGTCAGAATGGCGAGGAAAACCGTCCAAATCTTGAAGGCTCCCCGCTTCTCGGTCACCGCGAGACTGTGCATCAATGCCGTGCCTGTCAGCCACGGCATCAGTGAAGCATTTTCCACCGGATCCCAGGCCCACCAGCCGCCCCAGCCAAGCTCGTAGTAGCTCCAGTAAGAGCCGAGGCTGATGCCGAGCGTCAGGAGCACCCATGAAGCCGTTGTCCACGGACGCATCCACCGCGCCCAAGCGACGTCCAGACGGCCGCCCAGCAGTGCCGCAACGGCAAAAGCAAAAGGAACGGCAAAGCCCACATAACCTAAGTAAAGGAGCGGCGGATGGAAGATCATCCCCGGGTCCTGCAGAAGCGGATTAAGGTCCGCACCGGCCTCGGCCGGCGGAAAGAGCCGCAGGAACGGATTCGAAGTGGTGAGGATAAAGAGGTACAGCCCGAAAGTGATGATGAAGAGCGTGCCGAGAATGCGCGCAAGCACGCGTTCAGGCAGATGACGGGCTGAAAGCGCAACAGCAAAAATCCACCACGCGAGCGTCGTCACCCAAAAGAGGATTGAGCCTTCGTGTGAACCCCACACAGCCGCGAGCTTGTAATACCACGGGAGCGCAATATTGGAGTTGCGGGCGACATTCAGAATAGAAAAATCGCTTTCGACAAAGCCCCAGGCCAGAGCGCCGATCGCAATGGTTGCCAGAACGGCAAGAACGGCAGCGGCAGCCATGCCGACGCGCATCCAGCTTCTGCTCGCTAATTCGGCGCCGGCAAGGGTCAGCACACCGCCGACGGCGCTCACCATGAGCGCCAATATAAGGGCATACTGCCCAATTTCTGCTGTCACAGGATGGTCTCCTTCTTGAGGCCGATTGAGGTGCTCTCGACCTTCTTTTGCTTTCGGGGTCCTTGCCGCTGCGTCCGGGCATTTGTCTTTGCGCAGCATGTACGAAAAACGCCGCCCGCTGACCACTCTCACCCGAAAACACCCAGGGAGAACGGCACGAGCGGCGTTTTCGCCGCAGAACGCGATCCAGCCAAAGGCCGGCCGCGATCTCCTGAATCAGGATTACTTGGCGTCCTTCACTTCAGCGCGCAGAACCTGTTCATGAATGAAGGCCTGAACCTTGCGCTGCAGAAGGATATGACGGAGCTCTTCCTTGCGGGCTTCATACTTCGGATAGAGTTCAGCCGGACGAACATCCTCAACCTTCACCACATGGAAACCAGCCGGGGACTGCACCGGAGCCTTATCCATTTCGCCCTTCTTGAGGCCCATGATGGCGCTCGAGAGCTGGCCGGTAAAGACCGAAGCAGAGGTCCAATCAAGAATGCCGCCGCGGTCCTTGCTTTCTTCGTCCAGAGACTTTTCAGCAGCGATCTTCGCAAAGGATGCACCCTTATTGATCTGATCGATGATCTGCTTGGCTTCGTCCTGCGTCTTCACGAGAATGTGACGGACGCGGTATTCGGTCTTGCTCCAGCGATCGCTTTCCTTCTGATATTCGTCCTTGAGTTCCTTTTCGGTAACCGGATTCTTCTTGACGTACTCATTAACGGCATGCTTCATCAGAACCATGTCGGTCATGCGTTCGATGTCATCCTTGACGGCCTGCTGCTTGTCGAGGCCTTCCTTCTTCGCGTACTGGCTCATCACCTTGTACTCGATGACCATCTGGCGCACCTGATCCTCAATCTGAGGATTCGCAATGGCGGCATGAGGATTGGGATTATTCGAGATGGCTTCCGTTGCAACGGCCTCCTGCTGTCCCTTGGTCACGAGGTCGCCATTGACCGTGAAGTCCTTGAATTCAGCCATGGCGGCGCCGGAGGCGACGACGAGAGCAAGCGCGGCGGCAATGGTGGTCTTCATCATTTTTTATGAATCCTCTTTTGTTGGGTCTATTCATGCCTGAGACGGTGCTTCAAAAACGAAAGCTCCCGTCGGTCTACGGCAATTGGATGAAGGCATTCTGCGCGGGAAAAATTTCCCGAACCTTACAGGAATGACCGTCAAGGCTATGAAATGCGCCGATTTCGGGTTCTCCCGTATATGAAAACAGCAGATGAGACGACTTTTTCTCATAAAGGCATCACCGAACACCTGCCGATACCCTCTCCCAAGCGATCTGCCGCGGTCCTTCAAACCCTCAATAACCCTGCGGCAGAAGTCTCAAGCCGTCAGGCAATACCGCAATGAACCGTCAGATCTTTCTTCAGACCGATCCCGCCGTGCATAGACTGCATTTCATTAGCACGGCGACCGCTCGATATTCGAACGTTCGACCCATATCAAAAAAGAGAGAGGAACCAACACTATGAAACGCCGCGACATCGCACTGGCAGCCGCACTGCTGCCTTTTGCCTCCATTTTTGCGGGCAGCACCGCTTTTGCCGCTGATGCCGGGAATCTCAAGAAACTCCGCGTCGGCGTCACTGCCGGCCCGGCAGCCGAAATTCTCGAACAAGTCGTGCCGCTGGCTAAAGCCAAAGGCCTCGACATTCAGATCTTTGAATTCCAAGACTACATTCAGCCAAATGCAGCCCTCGATTCGGGTGACCTTGACGCCAATATCTTTCAGACCATTCCGTTCATGGAGCAGACCATCAAAGACCGCGGCTACCACCTGAGCGTCGCCGGCAAGGGCTTCACGCTGCCGATGGCCTTCTATTCGAAGAAAGTGAAGAGTTTTGCCCAAGCGCCTAAGGGCGCCACGGTCGGCATCCCGAACGATCCGGCCATGGGCGGCCGCGCACTTTTCCTGCTTGAAAAGGGCGGCGTTATTAAGCTGCGCAAGGGTGTGGGCTACACGCCTTCAGTGCTCGATATTGTTGAGAATCCCAAAGATCTCAAGTTCGTTGAACTCGAAGCCGCTCAGCTGCCGCATTCGCTCAATGACCTGACGATTTCGGCCGTTAACGGCAACTACGCCTATGTTGCCAACCTCAATCCCACGCGTGACGGCATTCTGGTCGAAGATGCCGACGGACCGTACGTCTGCAACATCGTCGTAAACACGAAGGATCTTGGGAAACCCTGGGTGAAGCAGCTCGTTGAAGCCTATCAGCAGCCGCAGATTGCCGCTTGGATCAAGGAAAAGTACAAGGGCATTGTCATTCCCGGATTCTGATCGCTGTAAACGCACCCGCTTTTCAAATGGATTAGCGGGCATCTCGGCAAAATCGGCTGCCTCTTTGAGCACGAGAGGCGGCCGATTGATTTCATCGGCTTCAGCCTCAGCGCCAATTGCCGAGCACTGCGGTAATCAGATTGGCCCACGTGTCGTAAAGCGTAATCACCGCGGCTTCATCAAAATCGACAGCGGGTTTCAGAGCACTTGAAGAGAGTGCGCCGCCGACGAGGAAGTACCCGCCTTTGCCGCCCTGCTCCTGCACACGGCGAATGAGGAGTGTACCGTCGTCAGAATAGTCGCAGTTCCATGTCGGCAGCACTTTGCTGCATCCGCGGGCCCGACGAGCGCAGACGGTAAGCAGCTGAGTGGTTGACGCCTCGGGCTGGTAGTCGATAGCTTCACCCACAATGCGCTTTCGGCATTCCACCCCAAAGCTCATGGCAGCACCCTGTGCGCGCGTCAGCGCCTCGGCGGTCAGGTCACGATTGATCTCTCCGGTTTCGCCGCGTACCTCTACTTCCATCCAGGCGTGAGAAGGCACAATGTTGCGGCCTTCGCCGGCATGAAGCTGACCCACATTAACGCGCGTCATACCGTCTGCATGCCGCGGCAGCGCCATGATGGCGAGCGAGGCAGCCGCTCCTGCCAGCAGCGCATTGCGGCCGGTCTGCGGGTGCGAACCGGCATGCGACGCACGGCCAGTGAATTCAAAGTCAATCTTGGTAGTGGAGAGAAGCCGGCGCGGAGCAGCAACAACGGTGCCGAGTTCGAGCTCGGGCGCGATGTGCCCGCAGATAATCATGTCAACGTCGTCAAGCACGCCGGCCTGAAGAATCGGATAGGCACCGCGAGAACCTTCTTCTGCCGGCTGACAGATAAAGCGGATGCGGCCGCAGAGCCGTTCGGCATTGGCATGAATGAATTTAGCGAGTCCGATGGCAGCCGCCTGGTGTCCGTCATGGCCGCAGGCATGCATCACACCGCGGCGAATGGACGAAAAGCCGTCCCGGTAAGGCAAATGCGCGAGCGATTCGGGCTCCTCAACCGCTATACCGTCGAGCTCGACGCGAATGGCCAGCGTACGGCCCGGACGACCAGTGTCCCATTCAGCAATGAGACCGGGATAATCGCCCATGCGGCGCATCAGTCCGGCAGGAACACCGTTCTGCATGGCAAAAAGCCGGCCTTTTTCAACTTCAGCGGCATCGCGCCCGCGCACGAACTGCGGGGAAATGAAGTCCGGACCATAGGTAATCTTGAAGCCTTCAGTCTCAAAAGCCTGCGCCAGACGCGCCGTTGAGATGAATTCCGCCCAGCCGATCTCAGCGGTGCGGTGAATCTCACGGCGAAGCGCCATCAATGCGGCAGGATCCACGGGATCCTGCCAGCCGGGGAGCAGATGCGGCCGATCAGGAGCCGCCGCGGTACGCATCGCGAGTGTCTCGGCCTGCGGGACACTCCTTAAAGAAGATGTCCCAACCGCAGCAGCCGAGCGTTTCCGCGGAGCGTTTTTCAGAATACTTTTATTTTTTTCGGGCGAGGCGGTGGATGTCATTTTTATGTGTTGGGAAATATCGACGCCGCGCCGAGTCGCGTCTTAGTCGAGAGAGTTAGGTGCTTATGCGTATTTTCTAGGTCTTTATTCTACGCTGTCGAACGAATTCTTCCAACACATTTTTTTAACTGAACGCCTGGCCAGGCAATGCGAAATTCCCTGTGTGACAATGAGATAAGGTCATTAGCCATCACCGGGAAAAGTAAACATAAGCTCAGCAAAAATACGCAAATCCCGCAAAATGTGCGCAGGTTTGCATAGATGACAGGTCTTCAGCATGAAGACTGCTGCCTAAACCTAAGTGCTCAAGGCTCGATGTTGTCTACCGTGAACGATCGAGCTGTCAGCGAGCCGCGCCGAGACTCCTTCATTTTGAGTTCCCATACTCGGCCTTCAGGCAGATCTTTGGGCGTCATAAAGCGCTTCACAGACTGCCCGCGGGCATCTGGGCGCGCCCCTCGAACAATAGTGTCCACAATTTCCAGAACAGGTTCGGGCAGCTGAGCTGAAAGCGTGAGCTCTGTCTCGGGAAGCTTGCCGCCCGAGCGGCGGGCTTCAAGAACGCCTGAAGCCGAAGTTTTCTGGGCACCCTTGGGCCCGGATCTGAAACCGAACTCCGTGAGTTCAAAATGCATCGGACCGGCAGCATCGAGCGTTTCCTCAATGCTTTCGTCGTCAACTGCGCCGAAAAGCTTGAATGGGACATCAGCCGCCTTCATCTTCATGCGGAAGTCTTCAGCATTCAGATGGCGCTCTAGATCTCCCTTGTGGTTCGTCACTCTGAGCGTCGCTTTTTGAGCAAAGGCGCTGTAGCTGCCGTCAAGGGCCTCTGCCGGAGTCGGATCTTGATGCGCCTGAGCAGAGAACTTCCGCATCAAGACCTTAAAGATCCCGCGCCAGTCACCCGAAGAGAAATCCAGTTCGTCGGCTTTAAGTTCCGCTTTTTCCACATACCAGAGCGCTCGCTCTGAGGATTGGCTGTCATCGGCCGCATCGGCAGGAAGAGTCTCATCCTTCGCGCCAGCTGCCGGCAGCGCCATCGTTGGGTCAGTTTTGAGGGCGATGCCGTCAAAGGATGCACGCGTGAGCCGGACTTCAGAAATATTGGCTGCCGGATCCGTAAGACTCACCAACAGCGCTGGGGCCGTGCAGACTGTAGAGAGAGACCCCTGCTTAGGGAGCTTTAATGAGCACTCCACGGGCTTTGGGGCGGCAAGTCGCCAAGAAATGGGGCCTACACCGGGCTTCACGAAATTGAGCCGCATGTCAAAGGGCGCAGCGCTTGCTGCAATCTTCAGTGCAGCATCGAAAACCGAGCGGCTCCAGCGAATGGAAAGACGAGGATGGGTGCCTTCGAGCATTTTGAGCAGCTTGGCACTTCCCGTCGTTGCATTGAGGACAAAAATATCGCCTGTTAAGCCAAAGGGGCCAAAGTTGGCCGTGACATCAAAGTCAAGCGTGAGCGGCGGAGCTGAAGGGTTGTCGAAATATAGACTCGAAGCAATGGTGAAGTGAACGCGGTCTCTTCGGCTGAAGATACCGTCATCCATCCGATCTCCCACCGCGAGCACGCCTTCGGCCAAAGCCCCTGGCGTGAGCAAACTCCCCATAAATTCATCATACTGAGCTTTCTGCCAGCCAATGAAAGCTGCCTCAGCACCCAAAATGACAACTACCGCCAGAGCAGCTGTTCGCGAGTGAGCACAGATAAATCCGTAGATCCGTTGCATTCAGGCCCTTCAAGGAGTCTTTCTCAGTGGCGCACCATGCACCCTAGTGTTGGGAATCTTACGCGAGCTGTGACCGGTTGTCGTACTTCACCGCCGGCCGTTACCGGCAAAGAGGTAAGCAATGTTTGCTTAAAAACGACACGCGTGTCAACAGCCATCGGTTATTGCTTAAAAAACAAAGTCGGCAGAGATTCACCCGCACAGAAACTTTTAAAGCGGAGAATCATCTGCCGACAAATCCTGCGGCGCAGAGATGCGGCCTTAGGCTGCCGCCTTCTTGAGCGGGCAGCGCAGTGCATCAACCGAGAAGCGCCCGGCACCGGTGAAGAAAAGAACAACCCAGCCGGCAAGATAAAGGTACGCCAGTTCACGCTGCGCAAACGCAGCGCCGCCGCTCACCACAAAGAAAACCACAATAAAAGTGAAGATGAGCGGCAAGACGGTCAGTCGAGTCCAAAGCCCAATCAAAACCAGAATCGAGCAGACCACTTCGGCAAAGATGGCGCCGAGCAGAGCCGGCAGCACGCCAATACCGAGCGGATCCAGAAAGGATGTCGACAGCGCAGAGAAATTGGCAATCTTGGCAATGCCGTGCGTGAGCAGCCCGGCCGCGAGCAGTACGCGCAGAAGAAGCAGACCGAAATCGAGCGAGAGCGGTGAGCTCGTAAAGATTTTCTTCATTTGGAAATTCCTTTTAAACAGCAATCGAACCATTTCCGGCTGTGAACGCTTGCGGAAACGTTCGATATCAAATTAAGTTCAACTATACTAGCCGTTGTCTTAAGGGATTTCCCGCTCGTTTTGCAATTGGTTTCCTTTTTAAGTTGACATAGGTACTTTATTGTAGAACGACTTTGTTTACCGACATGTCAATCTATAGAAAAAGCGCGTTCACTTCCCGCTCTTGGAAATGAACGCGCCTGAAAACGCTGGTGAATGTGTATTCACTGTGTTTTTAAAGTCCCGCTTTCCTGCAGGCTTCAGTCACAAATCGGTTTTCATTTTTCTGAATCTTTTGAATGCGCTGAGCACGCGTGCATTCCCACTGATCGGCGGGATACATCTTGTTCCAAGCTTCCATCAGCTGACGCTGCTGATTGGAGAGTTTATAAACGTCAGCATAGGCCTCAGCCATATAAAGCGTTGAGCGTGCAATCGGCCCGCGGGTATATTCCGGCGGCTCGGCCCGGCGGTTAGCCACCTTCATCGGACAAGTACCGAATGTAGCCGCCGTATCCGGAAGCATCTGGTAGTTGAAATTGGAGCGTATGGCGTTGACTGCGCCGATAGCCGGATAGAGGTTATAGAGATCGGCCTGCATAAAGCGGTATTCCCTGCTCGCTTTTTCAGCACACTTGCGGCCTTTAAAGCTGCGCCCTTTGGAGTCGACACACTCGGGCGACCCGTCACGCCATTCTGAGAAGAATCGGCCGAAGTTTTCCGCAGGAACGACATGCTCCCATTCAACGCGCTTGGCGCGTTTTTGATGTTCAGGCGTCACGAAGCCTTCGGGCAGCGTAATGTTCTTGTCCCGATCGAAAGATGCGAGGCAGTAAAACGTGATGCGGTGATCCTGATAAACCTGATGCTCAAGAATCTTCTTGGCTTTGTTGAAGGACTCAATCGTGGTATTGCCTGCAGCCTCGACGGCACCGGCGGCAAAAAGCGAGGCACTCAGCAGCAGGCAAAGAAGACGGTTCGACATGGACTCTCCAATGAGAAATAATTTTCACCTGCAGCGTCCAGAGCCGCCGCAGGACGCGGTGATTTTAATCGTTCAGCGGCATTGAAGACCTTGAAACTCAAACCTGCCTCCCTTTTGTCTGTAAACAGTCGTTTATGTCTTTGCCCCCTCATTCAGAAGCCCAAAGCTCTCAATCCCATCCCAAACTGCCGCCGCCGGCAATATCCGCCGAAACTGCAGCCCGGCTGCTCGCTTTCCGTGACGCCCGCCGCTGGGCGCCCAAACATAATCCGAAGGATTTAGCGGCATCCATTGTCATTGAAGCGGCTGAACTGCTCGAAGTCTTTCAATGGTCGGGCGATGATCTTGAATGCCGGGATAAGCATGAACAAATGGAAGATGAGCTCGCCGATGTATTCGCCTATGCACTGCTTCTGGCTGACCGCATCGGAGCTTCGCCCGACCAGATGCTGCTTAAAAAGCTTGAGAAACTCGAAAAGAAATATCCGGCGGAGGTCTGCCGCAGAGACCCTCTGCTTGAGACCTACGAAACACTGAAAACCGCGGAGCGAACCCGCCGCGAGATGCTCGAGGACCCGCAGCTGCAGCGCGTGCTCGGATTCCTCGATTTTCTTCATGAACATTCGGTCGGCGCATGGACGAGCGCTTCGGACGGGCGAGTTTTCTTTGTGGCCTATGACCGTGCTGCAGTCAACTTTTGGCAGGCCGTGGAAGACTGGACCTCACATTTTCCGGCGAAGATGCTTGAAAATGCACTTCCCGAAAATTTTGCTGCACGTCCGAGCGCAAAGGATATTGCTGAACTTTCATTTGCCGGCACCGCTGCGCTTCTCAAAAAGATTGTTCGCGAAGAACGCATCCATGACGGCGCCTTCCTTTCGGCGGCTGAGTCCGGCGTATTGAAGTGTGTTCTTGAACGCCTGCAGTCACTTGCCGAGCCATAAGGTGACCGGCAGATCATCTTTTAAAACAATGCGGGTTCGGCGGAGCCAAAGCGCTCGGCCTCCCACATCAGCATGTGCCGCTTGAGATCCGTAAGGGGGCCGGTCATGGCCCCCGAAAATCCGCCGACGGTTTCATAGGGTGCGCCGCCGAGTCGTTTGGCCCGCTTAGCCGCTTCAAGCGCTGATGCCGGAAGCACACGATGACAAGGAGTCATCAGCAAAACAGGATTGCGGCGAAGCGCATTCCCGACAGCCTGAGCCCCTCGCGGCACACCGATTACCCCCGCAATATCGCCGTAGGACGCGCACGAGCCAGGCTGCACCCGCCTCGCGGCCGCCCAGACACTCTTTTCAAAGTCCGTGCCTGGGAGCTGTTTGGAAAAAAGTTTATCCGCATCATTGAGAGCACTCCCGTCACCGGCCCACCACGCATGGAGTCGATCCGCGGCTGCCGCCAAATATGATTCTCCAGCGGCTGAAGCGGGCGTTGGCTGGCTCGCTAAGAGCGTCCCGGCTGCCTCATCGGCCATACAGCCCTGCGAATAAACTGACGAAAGACCGAGAATGCCGTCAGCGTCCGCGGTGAGCATCCAGCAGCGCAGTGCGAGAGGGAGACCCTCCCCTAAAGGAACCTGGATAAAGCGTAATGAGATGCCGGCAGCGGCGGCTTTCTTAAGGCTGAGAATCAAAGGCATTGGGTCAGTTTTCAAAAAGTTGTCAGCAAACGCAGTTTGGCGCGGCGAAATGCAGCAGCCCGAATGAGCTGACTCCGTCACGCCGCCCAATATAATGCGCCGATGGCTTCTATGGATTTTTGTATGCCTTTTTCGGCCTGTACTCAACGCACTTCTTTCCCCGACCCGCTCTCCAATATTGCCGGCGCCAAAAAGCCTCTGCGCCCTGCTGTCGTCATACGCCGTGCACGACTGCTCTCGGCGCTCGGCAGTTCTTGCGAAGATACGCTCCGGCAGCTTGCATCGGCAGAAGACCTTTGTGCACAGCTCGCTCCGAGTGATGTGCGAGTACCCGAAAGCGATTTGGCGGAAGCGGATCGGCGCATTGCTGAAGCTGCCCGAACAACGGGACTTAAAGCCTTTACTCGCCCCGCCAGAAGTCTTCGGCTCGCAGCCTCAGCAGCACTTCCGCTGCTTGACGAAGCGCTGCAAGCGGGCATTGCCCCTGCAGACATCGGCCTTATCGTCGGCAACACTGCCGCAGGCACGGCCGAAACCGTCTCCGTCCTGCGCAGTCATCCTGAAACTGAAGCTCCAGACAAATGGATGCCTATTGAAATCGGCGCTGTCGCCGCGCTCACTGCCCGCCTCGCAGGGATTTCGGGGCCCGCCTATTGCGTTTCCACTGCCTGCACGGCTGGGAGCAAAGCCATTCTGGAAGGCGCAAGGCTCCTTCTCACCGGTCGAGTTCGGGCTGTTGTAGCGGGAGGAATAGACGCTGAGTCACCGCTTACCGAAGCGGGGTTTTCTGCTCTGGGCGCCAGAAGCCCCGGCCGAGCGCTTCCTTTTGATGCGCGGCGAACCGGCATGCATCTCGGCGAAGGCGGCGGATTTTTGCTGATGATGCTCGCCCAGACTGAGCAGGCATATTTTGGCGGCATGCCCGATGAAGGTCCTGAAGTTCGGCTTGCCGGCTGGGGAGAAACGTCGGATGCTCATCATATCTGCGCCCCGCACCCGGAAGGCGCAGGCGCTCGTGCGGCCATCGAAGCGGCTATCCGCAATGGTGCGCCGCACCCTGTCGGCTTTGCCCTTTTGCACGGCACCGCTACAGCGCAAAACGATGCCATGGAAGCAAGAGCCATGATGTCTGCCGCTCCCGGCGTATCCGCAGCCAGCCTCAAACGCCATGTCGGTCATCAGTTGGCCGGTGCAGGCGCCTTTAACGCTGCTGTCGCGTGGAGCCTTCTCAAAGGTCTGGGACCAACGCCTCTTAATTTCTCCCGTTCTAGTCACCCCGATCCTGAGCTCCCTGCAGCCTTTAGGGCGGCATTGAGCGGACCGGAAAACACCAGCAGCGACCTGACCGCGAAGCTCGATTCGCCGGGTGCTCCCGGCGTGCTGGCCTCCGCATTTGCTTTTGGCGGCAGCAATGCCGTTCTATTCTTTACCGCTCGGCAGGAGCTTGACCAATGATCAGCACGAATGAGCTCAGTTTCCCGATGCCGGCGGCGAACCTCATCGCACAGCGCGATCCCATGCGCTTTGTCGATACGGCGCTTTATGCTGATGACTGCGCTGCCGAATCGGTCACCCTGGTACGTGCAGACTTTCTGGCTGCTGATGCCTGCGGGCGTTTTCCCGCCGTCGCATTAATTGAAATCATGGCGCAGACCATCGGCATTTATGCCGGTCGGCTGCAGCGCCTGGCCGGCGAGCCTCCCGTTGTGGGTCTGCTTCTCGGCACGCGCCGAATGTCGCTGCCCATTGCTTTCTTCACGCCGGGCGACAAACTTTTCTGCAGAGTTCAAAAGAAATTTGAAAGCGATGAAGGACTCTGGCAGTTTGACTGCGAAGTCATGCTGATTGAGCGGGCGAGCGGCGCCCCCTGCCGCGTCCCTGCGGGGTCGGCAGCGCTCAATGTCTTCAATCCGCCTGCCGGATATTTCGAGCGCCTCGAAGACAGTACTCGCTAGAATGCCAGCCTCAGTATTTGAAAACACACCGATAAGAAAATGATGTCTCCTACTGCACAGTCTGATCGCCGCACCGTGCTCATTACGGGCAGCACCCGCGGCATCGGCCGCGCAGCGGCGCTTCGCCTGGCTCGAGACGGCTACGATGTCGTCGTTCACGGCAGAAAGCCCTCTGCAGAAGCCGACGCACTTCTCGCCGAACTTCGCGAATTCAATACCGCGCCCAGAGCGCTATTTTTCGATGTCGCCGATCGTGCAGCTGCAGCACTCTCGGCCGATATTGAAGCCCACGGCATCTATTGGGGCGTTGTTCTGAATGCCGGCATCAACCGCGACGGCCCCTTGGCCGGCATGCCGGCGCAAGATTGGGATCAGGTTCTCGCCGTTGATCTCGGGGGCTTTTACAACGTCCTGCAGCCGCTCACGCTGCCGATGGCCCGAAAGCGCCGCGGCCGCATTGTGGTAATGAGTTCAGTGTCCGGCATCTCCGGCACGCGCGGCCAAACCAATTACTCCGCAGCCAAAGCGGGTGTCATCGGTGCGGCCAAAGCGCTGGCCGCAGAGCTTGCAAGCCGTTCGATTACGGTCAATGTCATTGCCCCCGGGCTTATCGACACCGCCATGGCTTCGGCGGAAGACCGCGAACGCATTCTTCCCTATATTCCGATGCGGCGTCTCGGCAGTCCTGATGAAGTGGCTGCCGTCGCAGCATTTCTGCTTTCCGACGACGCGGCCTACGTTACCCGCGCCGTTATCCCTGTTTCTGGAGGTCTGATCGGATGAAGCTTCCTCAGACAGCGCGCCGCGTCGTTATTACCGGCATGAGTGCCATCTCTCCGCTGGGTTCGAGCTGGGCGGATGTGCGAAGCGCACTGCTTCATAACCGCAGCGGCGTGCAGCATATGACCGAGTGGGAAGACCTGCAGGGACTCAACACCCGAGTCGGTGCGCCCGCCGCTCCCTTTGAACTCGACCCCGAATTCTTCACCCGCAAACGCACGCGCTCAATGGGACGCGTAGCGCAGATGGCCGTCAAAACCGCCCGAGATGCGCTTCGGGATGCCAATCTGCTCGATTCTCCGGAAGTCTCTTCTCCGCTCTGCGGCGTCTCTTTCGGTTCGTCAGCCGGACAGCCGAGAGCCGTCGCAGAACTCGCGCACATGATTCTCACCAAAAGCTGCCGCGGCATCACCGCGACGACCTATGTGCGCATGATGTCGCACACCGCACCGGTGAACATCTCGGTCGCCTTCGGCTGCAAGGGCCGCATCATTACGACCAGTTCGGCATGCACTTCCGGCTCTCAGGGCATCGGATCGGCCTACGAAGCGATTGCCTCAGGCAGACAGACGCTGATGATCGCGGGGGGCTGCGAGGAACTCGACGCCACCGATGCCGCGATCTTTGACACGCTTTTTGCCACCAGCACCAACTGGAACGACGATCCGACGCATACCCCTCGTCCTTTTGACCGACGCCGCGACGGCCTTGTTGTCGGCGAAGGCTCGGGCGCCCTCATCCTCGAGGAGCTCGAGCACGCCCGTGCCCGCGGAGCCCGCATCTATGCGGAAATCTTAGGTTACGGCACCAATGCCGACGGCGAGCACATCACCAGCCCCGCTTCTGAACAAATGGCGGCAGCCATGCGTCTGGCGCTTGATGATGCCGGACTCGCCCCCAAAGACATAGACCTCATCAATGGTCACGGCACCGCTACCGATCGAGGTGATCTTGCAGAAAGCAAAGCGACTTACGACGTTTTCGGCGGCACCGTTCCCTATACCACCTACAAAGGCCACATGGGACACACGCTCGGAGCCTGCGGTGCGCTGGAAGCGATTTTTGCCGTTCACGCCATGATGGAGGGGTTTGTCTCCCCCATTCTTAATCTTGAAGAGCCCGACCCTGAATGCGCGCCTCTGGACTTTGTCATGGGCGGCGTTCGTGAACTTGAGCAAAAGATCATTATGTCGAACAACTTTGCCTTCGGCGGGATCAATACCAGTCTGATCTTCCGCAAGTGGCCGACAGACGACTCAGCCGCATCGCACTGAATGCATTCTTTTAGTCCGCTCTTCATTTTGAATACACGACCGCAACGCATTGCATAGTCTTATGCCGAACGCACACGAATCGACAGATCCCTGGCCGGCTCCGCCGCAAGAAGACCGCTCTTCGCCTGACCCGTCCTCAGCGCTTCAGGCGCTGCAGCCGCTTTGCTTTACGCAAGCGCTCTTTGACAATCGCTCAGCCTTAGAGGCTGTGCTCGCGCATCTCTTTACCCCGAGTTTTGAAGATTTTGCCGACTTCGAAGATGCCGAGCTGGAAAATGATTCAGACATCAGTGCTGAACCCTCTGTTCCGGCCGGCTGGGCAGCAACCGTCATGGCCATTCCCGACACGCTTGGTCCGGACCTCGAGCGTGCTTTGACGGCGCTCCTGCCAGAGGAAACACAGCACCGGCTCATTCGGTTCACGCATCCTGCACGGCGCCTGCAGAGTCTCTTCGGCCGCCTCCTTGCACAGCGTCTTGCCAACCTTGCCTCGCATGCCGGACAGTCACCCTATCATCTGCGCGAACAGCCGCCTGAAGGCCCTCAGCTCACCGATTTTTCCGGTGTTTCCGTCGGCCGTTTTGCGGTGGCTCATACGGACGGCTGCGTTGCAGTAAGTCTTTCTCGACGGGCAATGGGGATCGACCTGGAGCAGCCAACCCGCGCGCAGCAAACGAAGCGTCTGGTGAGCCTCGCAGAATTTGCTTTCGGGGCGCGTTTCGCCCGCACGATTGCCGCTGCATCAGCCGTCAACCTGACGCGCGCTCAGGAAGCTTTCCTTGCTGCCTGGGGCATTTTTGAAAGTGCTCAAAAAATGAACGGCGACGATCGAGAGCCCGCCAATGATTCTCCGCTGACCGACGAAGTGCTGAAGAAATATGCCCGTGCCCGCGAAGTGGAGCTTTTTTGGGAAGACGTACTCCGTACTCGCGCTCCTGATGGTTCTGCCGTAGCGCAGCGCTTTGTGCGTACGCCGGCGGGTCTTTTGACGCTGCTCGGCGGCGGACCGGCCGACGCTCCGCATGCGCTCGAGTGGCTTGATCTCACGCCCGAGGCGCTTCTGGTTGAACTCACCGCTCATCGTCATGCCTATGTGTGACGCTTCAAAAACCAATACGCCCACATCACTCTTTTTTCCCTCAAGGTTTCTTTATGTCCCGCAGCCGTTCGAATTTCCTCGCTCAGCTTGAACGCGCACAGTTCATCGCCTTTTCGCCTTTCATCTTTCAGGCAGCGGCGGCCGCGCTTCGTACGGGCCTCCTCGAGACGCTGAGCCGCAGCCCCGGGCAAAACGTCGCCGGAGCCGCTGCTGCATCCGGCCTCACACCTTACGCGGCCGGTGTTTTAATCGACATTCTCGCCACTGCCGGCATTCTGGAACCGGCACCGAATGAAGGTCTGCGCGGCTGGAAGACGACCCCGGTCGGAGATCTGCTCATCTACGACGAAATGACCCGCGCCAATTTCTTCTTCACTGCCGATACCTGCTGGCCGGGACTCGACCGCACTGAAGAGGCCCTGAAGGAAGGCAAACCCGCGGGTCTTGCCGCTTTTAACCCCTCCTGGAAGACCATCTATCCGCACCTGCCGGAACTCCCTGCCATGGCGCAGCGCTCTTGGTTCCGGTTCGACCATTATCACAGCGACCGAGCCTACGCCGCTGCGATCGAAGCCATTCGCGAATTCTGGGCCCCTCAGACGCCTGCACGCATAGCCGATATCGGCGGCAATACGGGACGCTTCACCAAGATGTTCCTGGAAGCCTTCCCCGATTCGACTGCCGTGCTTGTCGACCTCCCCGTGGAAGTAAATGCGATCCCGGAGCGCTCTGAACTCAGCAGCGTGCAGCACCGTCTTTCGGGTCATGCCATTGACTGGCTCACATCTGAGGAACTGACCGGCATGGAAGACGTTGATCTCTTCTGGATGAGTCAATTCCTTGACTGCTTCAGCCTGGATGAGGCGGCCTCCATCCTTGAACGTACCCGCCGCGCAATGAAACCCGGCGCCAAACTCTGTGTGCTTGAACCACTCACTGATGAGCAGCGTCATCAGGCGGCAGCGCTTTCACTGGCAGCTTCGAGCCTTTACTTCACCGTGCTGGCCAACGGGGTAAGCCGGTTCTTCCACGGCGCCGAACTTCGAGAACTTTTCAAAAAGACGGGATTCCGCATCATTGAGGAAAAGCCCAACATGGGCGTTTCGCATACGCTCTTTTTGCTTGAGGCTTAACGACCGATTCGGAACCGATCGCCCGCGGATCTGCAATTTGAATGCCGATGGATGCTGCTTAAGTTCATCGGCATTCTGTTTTCCCAGTCACATCTTGAAGCCGCCTGAAATCACTTGATACTGATAGGGTTTTCCATATCGATCCCATTGTTTAGATGACGATGCGGAGCAGCTCCTTTCTGCGAACTTCATACTTTCGCTCGTCCACAAGCTTGAGGCGCCCTCCTCCGGCTGGCAACGACGCATCTGCAAGATATCCCTAGTCCAATCTGCGTACTTCATTTGCTCCGCACACTCCGTCCAATGGTTGATGACAAGCGCAAATTCCTGCGCCTATTCTGAATTCAAAGCGATGCCGCAGACGCCCGGCGATTCAATGAGCAGCCGCTCTCCCGGGCAGAAAGCGGCGACAGCGCAACAGATTTGGAAAGGAGTTTTTATGACGCAATACCTGAAGGACCGCTATGGACTTCTGATTAACGGCGAATGGGTTGACGCAGAAAATGGCGCAACATTTGAAACCCACAACCCCGCTACCGGCGAACTGCTTGCACTTTGTGCAAACGCTTCGGCCAAGGATGTGGATCGCGCCGTCAAGGCAGCCGCAGCAGCTCAGCCCGCCTGGGCGGCCAAGTCGCCGGCCGAACGTGCCAACATCCTCCTCAAGATTGCCGACCGCATTGATGAACGCGCACTTGAGCTCGCCACGGTTGAAACGCTCGACAACGGCAAGCCCATCCGTGAAACCACGTTGGTCGACGTACCGCTTTCGTCGGATCATTTCCGCTACTTCGCCGGCTGCATCCGCGCCGATGAAGGCGAAGCAACGATGATTGACGAAAACACGCTCTCCATCATTCTTCGCGAGCCGATCGGCGTGGTCGGTCAGATTGTGCCGTGGAACTTCCCGCTCCTGATGGGCGCCTGGAAGATTGCTCCGGCCATTGCTGCCGGCAATGCAGTGGTGATCAAGAGCTCCTCGACAACGCCGTTGTCACTCAATGTGCTCGGCGAAATCCTCAATGAGTTCCTGCCGCCCGGCGTCGTCAACATCATCAGCGGACGCGGTGCGCAGACCGGTCAGGCCATGCTTGACAATCCGGGCTTTGCGAAGCTTGCCTTTACGGGTTCGACCGAAGTCGGTTACGACGTGGCCGAAGCCGCTGCCAAGCGCCTCATTCCGGCTACGCTGGAACTCGGCGGCAAATCCGCCAACATCTACTTTGATGACTGCCAGCAGGACAAGGCCATTGAAGGCGCTCAGATCGGCATTCTCTTCAATCAGGGGCAGGTTTGCTGTGCGGGTTCGCGCATCTTCGTGCAGGAAGGGATCTACGACGAATTCGTCGCCAAACTGGCTGAGGCCTTCAAGAAGGTAAAGGTCGGCAATCCGCTTTGCAAAGACACTCAGATGGGTTCGCAGATTAACGAGCGTCAGCTCCAGAAGATTCTCGGCTGGGTCGAAGAAGCCAAGAAGGAAGGTGCCAAGGTGCTCGCGGGGGGTGAACGCGCCGTCGTTCCCGGCTGTGAAAAGGGTGCTTTCATGCAGCCTACGCTGCTCGTTGACTGCGAAAATCAGATGAATGTCTGCCAGCAGGAAATCTTCGGGCCGGTCGCCTGCGTGATCAAGTTCAAGGACGAAGCTGAGGTTCTCAAGCTCGCCAATGACTCTGAATACGGTCTTGGCGGTGCTGTCTGGACCCGTGACATCAACCGCGCCTTCCGTGTCGCCCGCGGCGTCCAGACGGGCCGCATGTGGATCAACACGTATAACGAGCTGCCGGCGCACTCGCCCTTTGGCGGCTACAAGAAGTCCGGCATCGGCCGCGAGACGCATAAGGTCATTCTTGAACACTACAGCCAGATGAAAAACCTGTATGTCAGTCTTTCAGAACAAAAGCGCGGCTTCTTCTAATTCATAAGCTTAGACGCTGACACTCAAAACGGCTTTCCCGGTCAATCAACTGGGGAAGCCGTTTTTTTTGCTGCACTGCGATAGTGCTGCGGCGGGAACCGCGTGCCGATCAATGACCGTTTTTTCAGCGCAGCGCGTCCGCCTCGCGGCGTTCAAGCATCCGCGCATAGTTGCGGCAATGCTCAACCCACTCCAGCATATCGACAGAAAGGTATTTGCCGCGTTCATGACAGAAGGTCAGCTGCCGCATCCAACGGTCGGGAATCTCAACGCGGGCAAGGAAACGGCCGAAGATGGGGTCGGTCAACACGCGTTTAGACATGTAGGTGATGCCGAGCCCAATGCGAACGGAACGAAGAATTGCATCAAAGCTGTTGAGCTCAGCCGAGACATTGACTCTGGAAAGCCGCTGATGGAGCTGCGTTTCAAAAAAGTCTCGGGTGGAGGAGCCTTCTTCGCGCAGGAGCCAAGAAGCACGCTCAAGCTCCTCATAGCTCACCGGACGGCCCGTGAGCGGATGATCTTTCGGAGCTACCACGACCATTTCATCGGCCATCCAGGGAAAGGTCACCAAGTCGTTGTTGGTCACAGGACCTTCAATCAGCGCTATGTCGAGCTCAAAGGAAGAGAGTTTCGCAGCGATCCTTGAAGTATTGGCGATTTCAGTAGCCGGCATCCATCCGGCAGCATCCCGAAAAGACTTCAAAAGATCGGCGAGCATGAATGTGCCGATGGTCCGCGTGCAGCCCACGCGAAACGGACAAGGCTCATGGCCGCGGCGAAACAGATCAGCAATGTCTTCCGCTCGATGAAGCATCTCGTCGGCCTGAGGCATCATGCGGCGGCCTTCAGCCGTTAAAAAAATCCGCCCTCGATTGCGGTCAAAGAGCTGAACGCCAAGACGCGTTTCAAGCTCGGAAAGCGCCTGCGAAACGGCGCTTTTGCTCATCGTGAGCGACTCGGCGGCAAGACCAATGCTTTCTGTTTTGGCAATGGCTAAGAAGACCTGAAGCTGGCGAAGGGTAATCGGAAGCAATCTGTTCACCGTTGTTGCGGGCAAAAGAATCCTGCAAACGCAGGTCTTTCAAAAACCTGCGCCTCTCAAAATCACTTAAGACGATTCTACCGAATGCGTCAAATCTCTGTCTGCAAGCCAAACGGCGGCCTTTGAAATCGTGCAAAAGCATCGCGAAGATTTGCGATTCATCGAGGCGGCAGCTGCGGACCACTGACGGGAATGCATCTAAAGAAGAGCGATGCCGCTGCAGTTTCCCGCAGCGGCATCGCCATGAAACATTAAAAGATTGCATCGGCAGCTCGACGCCCTATTGGGCTGAGCTGCCGGCGGCTCAAAGAACCGGCTTGCTCGGAACTGCCGAAGCAGCTGACGGAGCCGCAGGTTTAACCTCTTTCACCGCTTCGGCCTGAGGCGCCTTAACGGCAGCAGCTGCAGTCCCTGCCGCAGCAGGTGCCGCCGGGGACTTAACCGGCTCGACAGCAGGTTTCTTTGCCGGAACTCTCGGCGTCACGGCTGCCGGCGCTGCTGTCTTGACAGCTTGGGCAGGAGCAGGTTTGCGGGAAGCCGCAGGTTTAAGAGACTGAACTTGCGGCGTCTTCACGGCGGGCTTGGCCTGCTCGGCAGCAGGCTGCTTGGCGGAAACCGTCGCCGCTCGTGCCGCAGGCTTCTCAGCCTTGGCCGCTTGAGCAGGAACGGTTTTGGCCGGAGCTGCAGCAGCGGGTTTTGCAGGCTGAGCTTTACGTGTCTGCGGGGTCTTCGCTGCGGGCTTAACCTGCTTGACTGCCGGTTCCTTGGCAGAAGCTCTGGTCTTTCGTGAACCAGTCTTCACTGCCTTCACCGGTTCCTCGGCCTTAGGCAGATTGGCGAGAAATCCCTTCAGAACCGACTTCAGAATCGCCACGCCCTCGGTGATCTCACGCTTCTTGATGATGAGCGGCGGGCACAGACGAATCGTCGTGCCGCCGGCCGTCAGAATAATGAGCCCGGCTTTAAGCGCGGCCTTCTGAATGTCGCCGAGCTGCGCACGAAGCTGCGGAATCAGTTCACAGCCAATGAGCAGGCCCATGCCGCGGACTTCCGTAAAGACATGCAGTTCCTTGTTGAGCGCTTCAAGCGACGCCTTCATGAAGGCGCCGTGCTTGACGACCTTTTCCAGGAATTCCGGTGCAGAAATATGCTTCAGAACCGCATTGCCGACCGCGCAGGCCAATGCATTTCCGCCAAAGGTCGATCCGTGCGTGCCGGGTTTGAAATGCTTGGCAACAGCGTCGTTGGTCAGTACGCAGCCGATAGGAACGCCGCCGGCCAAACCTTTCGCCGTCGTTACGATATCGGGGCGAATGCCGATCTGTTCATAGGCGAAGAACGTGCCCGAACGTGCGCATCCTGACTGCACTTCATCAAGGATGAGCAGTGCATGGTGCTTGTCACAAAGTTCGCGCACACGTTTGGCAAACGCGGGGTCCACGGGCAGCACGCCGCCCTCGCCCTGCACCGGTTCGAAAATCACGGCACAGGTGCGGTCAGAAATCTGCTTTTCAAAAGCACCAATGTCATTGAAAGGCAGATGGGTAATCGCACCCGGACGCGGGCCGAAGCCGGAAGAATACTTATCCTGCCCGCCGACACAGACCGTGAAAAACGTGCGGCCGTGGAAACTGTGCGTGAAGGAGATGATTTCATCCTTCTGCTCGCCATAATCGTCAAAAGCCGTTCGGCGGGCGAGCTTGAGCGCAGCCTCATTGGATTCGGCGCCGGAGTTTGTAAAAAACACCCGGTCAAATCCTGTGAGTGAAGTGAGCCGCTTGGCCAGTTTCAGCGTAGCGTCGTTCGTAAAGACGTTGCTGATGTGGCAGAGCTTTGCGCTTTGTGCTTTCAGGGCCTTGCGCACAATCTTTGGCGCGTTGCCGAGGCTATTGACGGCGATGCCGCCGCCGAAATCAAGATAGCTGCGGTTCTGCGAATCATAGAGGCGGCACTTTTTGCCGTGCGTCATCACAAGATCAGCGGGCTTGTAACAGGGAATCATCACCTGATCGTATTCGGCGCGGGTAGGCTGCGTCATGATTTATTCCTTTGCGATTGAATGGTTTTGCAGGCTCAGAGCCTTACAGACGGCAGCGCCGTCAAGCTCTTCGCGCTTAAGGCAAGTTTAGAAATTGTATTCGTAGGCAAGCTCGTCGCACCGCGCGCGCTTGGGACAATTCTCGCAGTCCTTTAGGATCTTCTCAGGAAGTGCGTCGATTTTGGTGAGCGAGAAACCCACGCGTTCGAAGAATTTCGGGTTGCGGGTCAGCACGAAAACTTTGTCGATATCGAGCCGGCGGGCTCTTTCGAGCAGATATTCAACAATCGCACGCCCTTGTCCCTGACGCTGAATGTCGGGGGCAACGCCGAGCGAACGGATTTCAGCGAGTCCCGAGTCATAAACGAAAAGACTGGCACAGCCGACAAGACGGCCGTCACGTTCGCAAATGGCAAACGAGTCGATGTTGCGGATGATGTCTGCCCGTTTGCGCGGAAGGTTTTCGCCCTGTTTGGCCCAATATTTGACGAGTCCCTCCAAGGCATCAACGTCGGAAAGACGAGCCTGACGAATGTAAAACGGGCTCACCGCTGCGGCTTCGCCTGTCGTCCGCTTGGCGAGCAGCTGCGTGAGCGCACGCGAAAGATAGCGCAGCTCATCGGCCGTGATGTTGCGGCTTCTCAGGAGATTGAGCGCCTCCTCATAAAGGTCGGCGAAAGGCGTACCGCGGAAACTCGCCGCGACATCGTCGGGGAGCTTGACGCCCAAGGGCGGCAGTACCCCGGCCTTTTCAGCCGGGATCATGTGGAGCACAGCGCTCATGTCGGAAGCGGCATGTTCTGGCACCAACGGAAAAATCTTTTGCTGTGCGCTAGCGTTGTTCATCAAATTGCCTCAGAAGACTTCCTGTTTTCAGTGACAGGAGAGTTGACGAATTTTGTTGGGGAAAAATGTCTTTGACTGAAGCCGCGCCCAAACGGACGCCTGCAGACCTGCAGCGCCTCAAGGAATCAACGGTTAAACGTTGGGGTGCTTTCCTTGGGCTTCAAGTTCGTTCATTTTATGAATTTCATTTTTTGGTATTAGGCGCATTTGCCTAGCTTGAGTTGATGCAGACCAAAAAATAGAAAATCAGTCGGCGGATTTTTGCAAAATACTTTTCATTGAAATATTTTATATAAATATCAATGCGCTACAGCATCCAAAATCGTCGAGTTGAGATTGTGAAAATCAATCTCATGCAACACGCACAACAAAACGAAAAGACCTCAAAGAAATGCCCGACTTTAGTCGATTTGTTCGACTTCACCCAGCACAATAGTCGACAAATAACGAAAGACGGGCAATAAATTCACATTTGAACTGCGCTGACAGTTCACCGTCGGATTCACTCAAGCGTGAATGTGGTCCCCGGCAATTGTCCAGATGCAAGTTTATTGGGCAGCATCGGATCAAAGACAGAGGCTGCAGCCACCGGTTTGCCTGTCATGGCCGCAGCACGGAATGCGGCGCGCACCTTGACCGTCATGCCGCCGGAAATCACGCCTTCGGCAATAAGCGTCTCTGCCTGCTCCTCATTCAACTGTTCAAAGAGATGTTTATTGGCATCGAGCACGCCGGGAACATCCGAGAGAAAAATGAGCGGCGCACCCAAGAGCGCAGCTGATGCCACCGCCGCATCGTCGGCATTAATGTTCCAGAGCGCCCCGGCAGCATCCATACCGACGGACGAAATAACCGGCGTGAAACCGGCATCAAGCAGGGCTTGGAGACGGCGTTTTGCGGCAGAGTCTCCGGGCTCAATCACGCCGACGCGTCCTAAACGCGGGTCCGCCGGCACGACCCGGCCGATACCTGCATCGGTAGCGCAGAGTCCGAGAGGCATCAGCCCCGCCCTTTGCGCAGCTCCGCGCAGCTTCAGGCTGCAGGTGCCGGCCAAGGCGCCGGCAATAACCGGCATGTCTTCGGCAGGACTCACACGCAGTCCCTCGATCCTGTCGATTGGGCGGCCAAGGCCGCGCATGAGTGCGTCCACCTCAACGCCTCCCCCATGCACCAATACGACTCTCGTACGCTCTGCGCTTGCGGCTGAACCGGCCAGTGCCGTAAAAAGCGCGTCAAGCGCTTTATCCGCTGTCAAAGCCTTGCCGGAAAGCTTCACCACAAGCACATCAGCTTTGAATGGTTTTGTCATTGCGCTCTTCCCCCGAAGTCAAAGCAGTCCCTTCGTTTCAGGAAAACCAAAGCGCAGATTCATCACCTGCACCGCCTGTCCGGCAGCTCCTTTAATCAGATTGTCGATAGCCGAGACCACAACAGCGTAGCCGGCTTCCTCATCCACGCTGAAGCCGATGTCACAAAATGGCAGATTCACCACATCATCGAGCTTGGGAAGCGCCGGACGCAGACGAACCAAAGGACATGCCGCATAAGCGCTCTCATAAGCCTGCTGAATCTTTTCACGCGCTTGAGACTGATCACCGAGTCCCGGCGCAAGCTTCACGGTGATCGTGGCAAGGATTCCGCGCTTAAAGGGCCCCAGGTGCGGCGTAAAGATGACCGGGCGCCCTAAATGCGCTTCGATTTCAGGCCGATGACGATGCGTAAAGACCCCGTAAGCCGAAAGACTCACTTCACAAAAGGCATTCCCGATCTTGGCTTTGCGGCCCGCACCGGAAACACCAGAAACAGCATCGATCACAGGTTTAAAGTCAGCGGCAAGCAGACCCGCATCAATCAAGGGCTTAAGCGCGAGCTGCGATGCCGTTGGATAGCACCCGGGAAGAGAAACGATCCGGGCTGCGCGAAGCTTGCCGCGGTCGACAAATTCCCCAAGGGCATAAACCGCCCGATCAAGCAGTTCAGGATGCTCATGCTCAAACCCATAAAACTTCGGATAATCCGATGCATTCGGCAGTCGATAGGCACCGGAAAGATCAAAGACCACTGCGCCTTGAGCAGCAAATATCGGCGCCAGGGCCGCACTCACAATGTGTTCGGTAGCCAAAAAGACAGCATCAAGCCCCTGCGCCGCAGCAGCCGGATCCGTCATGGGTTCCAGCACGAGCTGTGTGCGGCCAAAAAGACGGCCGTCAATTTCTGCAATCGCCCTGCCGGCGTCGCTGCTCGCGGCCGAAACATAAAGATGCGTCAGTTCAACCGCCGGGTGCGCAAGCAGGAATCTCGTCAATTCTGATCCTGCATAGCCGCTCGCGCCGACCACGGCCGCTCGGATTTTTCTTGCTGCTGTCATCTCAAGTTTGTCCTCTTTAGATGCTGGCCGGTGCGGCCGAAGTGTTTGGAGGGGAGTTTGACAAATGTCGATCATCTTGCCGCACTCGTCCTCAGGCCTTTTGCCCAGAGTTCTTGATGGATTTCGGAGACCTCGCTGATTGCATCGGCATCCTCAGCGGTCCGTCGATGATTTCACCGCTTTATTCAAGGTCTCCGCAGCCTTTTAACCTCGGGCCAGAGCGGCAAAGACTGCGCTTGGTCAACGTGTTTCTAAACGCCGTACAACATTGGTAAACATATGAAGAGATAGCGTTAATCCTTAAAAAAACAAACGATGCATTGTGCGCTGGCGCACAGACGAAAAGGCTCTCCAAATCTAATCTTTTCCGAACTTGCAGTCTCAAACGCGAAACTAAACCCATGGGACTGCAGACTGAAATTCAAGAAGCCGCTGTCGGCTTCTGAAACAAGGAGATTCATATGCCTAAGTTCAATCGCCGCCAATTTCTCGGCTCTACGGCCGCTGCCGCTGCTTTTGCAGCAGCACCGGCCATCGTTCAGGCTGCCGTCGTTGAAAAGAAGGTCGACCTTGTCATCGTGGGCGGCGGCCTTGCAGGCCTTGCCGCCGCGAATGCTGCCGTTAAGAAAGGCGTGAAACCGATCGTGCTTGAAAAAGAAGCGTTCCTCGGCGGCGCCGGGCTGTTCCCGGAGGGGTCGCTCGGCGTCGGCACGCGCTACCAGAAGGAGCACGGTATTAAGACGACCGTGCAGCAGGTGCTCGACGCGGCTTTGCAGTTCCACCACTATCGCTGTGATCCGGCCGTCCTTCGTGTGCTGATTGAAGAGTCCCGTCAAACGATTGACGAAATTCAGGACATGGGCATTGAGTTCCGCGGCATCCGCACCATGTACGACAAGCACGAATCGCTCATGACATGGCACTTGTTTGTCGGCGGCGCGGCCAAGGTAATCGAACTCTTTGTGAAGAGCATTCGTCAGGGCGGCGGCGAACTCCGTACGCAAACCTCAGCGCAGCGTCTCATCATGAACAACGGCAAGGTCACTGGTGTTGAAGCCAGAGATGCCAAGGGCAACACCATTATTCTGCATGCCAAGAAGGTGATCATCGCCACCGGCGGCTTTGCTGCCAATAAGGAAATGCTCGCACAGAACGTGACGGACTCCTCGGCGCTCGGCATGGTCGAACCAATTTGGCTCCGCGGGCCGGTAGTGGACGGACGCACCGGCGACGGCATCACGATGGCTCGCTTGGTCGGCGCCAACGTTGCCGGCATGCACGCCGTTGCCGGCAATGCACCGTATCTTCCGGACGTTCCGCCGATCAACCAGTTCTCGGGCCCCGACGAACTTAAACAAGGCCGCTGCGCACTGGCTCAGCCGTGGCTCTGGGTCAATCATGAAGGCAAGCGCTTCTTCAATGAGTCGCGCGGCGCCGTGTTTGTCGACGTCTACAATGCCATGACGAGCGCGGGCGGCGTGCTCTACACGATCTTCGACCAATCCATGATCGATGATCTGATTAACAAGGGTGCCGTACTGCCTTTCAACGCCATCGTGCTGGCCGGCGTACCGCTTAAGGCGCTGCCGAAGACGCTAGAAATGGGCTATGAGCGCGGCTGGGCCTTCAAGGCAGATACCGTCAAAGAGCTTGCCCAGCAAATCGGCGTGCCGCCAGAGAATCTTGAGTCGAGCATGAAGCGCGTCAACGAATTCGCGAAAACCGGCGTTGATGAAGAATTCAGCCGCAAGCCCGAACATCTGCGGGCGTTCAACCTGAATAAAGGTCCCTACTACGCCCTCAAAGGCGTGCGCTGCTTCTTCCTGACGTTGGGCGGCGTTACGGTGACGCCGCAGTTCGAAGCCAAGAATCCGCAGGGCAACGTCATCCCGAACCTTTATGTTGTTGGACAGGATATCGGCGGCCTCTATGATTCGTCTTACGACCTTCGCTGCGAAGGCTCTGCCTCGTCCTTTGCCATGACTTCCGGCCGCGTCGCCGCTGAGAACGCCATTAAGGCCATTGAGGCTGGCCGCGTCTGAGCAGCCCGCATCAGCCTTCCGCATCGCCGCAGATCACAGGCGCATCAGCCTGCCGCTGCGGCAAACGCCGCCCGCCGCGCTCACGCGCTTCGGGCGGCTGTTTTCAGGTAAAGTCAATCCGCATAAGACCAAGCAGTCCGCTCGGCTTCATTTTTTTGAGTCCCCACTGCAGAACATCCATTGGATGAACAAACCGCGCATGCCCAAAGAACTCATTCCGCTCCTCGAGCCGGGGATTTTGTACTCCAAATGTCCGTGGCGCTTTCATCCCGACCCGCCGCTGCTCGAAAAACTTTTTGTGGATGCGCCTGTGGTCGAACTTCCTGCGCACATCGATCATGCTTTTGGGAGAGAATCCTTTGTATATTGGATTGATCAAGGCATACTCGCCACCTGTGCACCGCGCACTCGCGGTCCGCGCATGACTGCCTTATTTGTGCCCCGAACCATTCTCGGAGGCCCCAAAGCCCTGCTCCATAAGCGGCCGCTGGAGCTCACCATCCGCACACTTTCTCCCGTACGTCTGCGGCGCAGAGATGCTTTGCAGTTCAGACGCTTCTTAGCCGATCACCCCGGCATAGAGCTCGAATACCTGCGCACACTGGCATGGAATCACGAAGCGCAGCTCGACGGACTGCTCGTCAACGGTCTCGATCCCGTTCCTGTGCGTCTGGCAAGACTGTTTCTCTCGCTTCTGGCCATTGGCGGAGAAGAGAGCTCTGCCGGGCTGCTTCCGATTGAGCCGACAGTAGACGAATTGGCCCTGATGGTTCATGCCACCCGAGCCGTCGTCAATCGACTGCTCTCCGATTGGATCAAGCGAGGCTTGATTGAGCGCAACGGCCGCAAAATCATAGTGCTGCCGAATTTTAAAGCCGCTTTTGAAAGCTCACTTGCGCTCTAGTCCCCCCGCAGTCCGAAGATTGCCGACAGCTCCAAGCCTGCAGAGCTTTTGGCCATGCAGGCTGGAGGAAGGATGATCAGAAGCGGTGCATGAGCCCCACGGCCGTCAGCACCTGGTTAAAGCGGTCGACGCCGTCGAGCAGCTTCTTGCCGTCAGACCAGCTCGCTGCGCCATAGAAGTTTGTGCGCTTTGAGAAGTTGTAGTAGTAAACCAGACCGGCCATCGTCATGGTGCCTTCATCATGCCCTACTGACGTTTCAGCGCCCTTCCACTTGCTCTTCAGGAAGCCGACCGAACCGCTGATCGTATGCTGACCAATAGGATATTTGGCGCTCATGAACACTGCCAGGTTGTCCAGACCTTCTTCGCTATTGCTGACAACAGCATTGCCGCCGACGATCCTTGACAAATCGCCCACCGGACCGATGCGCCACTCGTTTTGACTGGCATACAGAATGCCCGAAACTGCCGGTCCGCCGAAATCGTAGCTGGCGATCAAATGCACGGCATGCGTATTCTTCTTGCGCAGTGCCTCTGGACGAGTGCCGTCTGCATTCTTGACGTTCCCCGGCATTTCAAAGGAATACACCACGGCGGTTTTCAGATGATCACCCGTCCAGCCCGTACTGAACTGAGCAACGTGACGACGGTCAGACCAGTCGTCAGTCGTTTCCGTATCCGTGCCATTGACTGAGTCGCCGTTTGAATAAACGCCGCGGACGAAGAGACCCGACTGAGCGTTGGTTGAGAAGGCGATCGCATTGGAAAGATCACCCGGCTGGAACATGATATTGGCCGGTGCAATGCCGCCGAGTGAGGCGAATGTCATGTTGGCATTCGTCTTCCCATAAACAGAATACGGGCGGCCGGCCACAGTCAAACCAGCCATACGGCCGAATGAAAATTCAATCTGATCGTTGCCGACGAAAAGGCGAGACTGGGCATCAAACAAATACCCATTGGAGCGGAAGGTACCGGAATCCGGATAGAACCTGTTCTGCAGCTGAGCGCCCGTGTACCAACCGTTGCCAAGGTCTTCTCGCGCAGTCAGCATCAAATGCGGATCATCAGGCAATTCACCCGCACCGCCCATTTTGAGATTGCCGTTATCAACGCCTTCGACTTTATTGAAATAGAGACCGGTGATGACGCTGCCTGAAATTTTGACATCCGCAGCATGCGCGGCTGCGCATCCGAAAGCTAGTGCCAAGGCAGTGCAAAGCAAAGTGCAGGCGTGCGAACGATGATGGTTATATTGCATTGAGAGAGCTCCTTCTTACATAGGCAGCATCAACGCGCGCCTGAATCTGCCTTCTGGTCCTGCAGATTCAGAGACAGCGCGTTGTGCTTTGAAGAAGAGTAGTTACAGTTTTGAAACTAATCCATTAGCACTAGTTAAGGCTGTCCAACCGTTTACGAAAGAAATCTTTTCTGTAAACATAACAATGGCTAGCTTAACCGTGATGATTTCGATTTATATGAATTAGAAATACTTCATCAAACCGACCGTTCCCATGACTCGGTTCAGTCGCGGTGCGGCGTCAAGGAGCTTGCGGCCGTCAGCCCAGCTTGCCGCGGCATAGCACCTCGTGCTTTTCGAAAGGCTGTAGTAATAAACCACGCCGCCCATCACCATGGAACCTTCGGTATAGCCGCTCTTCGTAGATTCTCCGTTCCATTTGGAATGCAGGTAACCGGCCGCGGCGGTAAAGAGATGACGGCCAACGGGATATTTCGCACTGACATGGACCGCAACATTGTCAAGACCCTCCTGACTGCTTCCGATACGGCCGTCACCCACAAATGTAGAGAGATCGGGCACAGCGCCAATACGCCACTCGTTGCGGCTTGCATAAAGGATGCCGGCGATGCCGGGCCCCTGCTTGCCGGCGAAATGCCAGCTCCCGATTAAATGAAGCGCATGCGTGTTTTTGCGCCGAACATCGCGGGAACCGTCTGCATTGGCCAATTGTCCGGGCATTTCAAACGAATAAACCACCGCGGTCTTGAGTTTGTCGCCAAGCCACATGGCGCCGAGCTGCGCCACATGGCGGCGGTCGGACCAGTCTTCAGTCGCTTCCGTGTCTCCGCTGTCGCCGATGTTTGAATCACCATTTGAATAAACACCGCGCAGGACAAATCGACTGCCATGCGTTGTAAATGCAAGCGCATTAGTGAGCGCACCGGCTTGGAAAGTAATGTTTGCCGGCGCAATCCCAGCAAGCTGGGCGTAAGTCATGTTGGCATGCGTCGCAGCATAGACCGAATACGGATCACCGGAAACGGTAAGCCCGGACATACGGCCGGCAGTGACTTCAAACTGCTGATTGCCAAACGACATGTATGTGGAGCTGAAGAGGCCGTTGTGCCCGGAAAATGAGCCGGTATCAGACGTTACATTGCTCGTGAGATTAAACCGAACGTAATAGCCGTTCCCTAAATCCTCTCTTCCAAGAATTTTGAAACACGTATCGTCCGGTGCCTCACCGACACCCGCGAGAACCAGATTCGAATGCTCTGCGCTTTCTGCCTTGGAATAGAAAAGACCGGAAACGACAGCGCCGGCAAGTTTGACTTCAGCAGCACTCACCGCTGAAGACGCAAAGACGGCAAGAATGAGTGCAGCCGCAGGCAGCAGCCCTGCCATGCGCATCCGTTTGAAACCGACTCCATGAGCGTTGTGATCGGGCATAAAGGTCTCCTTTGTCCTTTTTCGGTGTTGTTCGCCTGTTCGAATGGGACTTCGGCATCTTCTCTGCCCGATGGATCGGATCAGTGAGGTTTGTGAAGATGTTTGAAAATTTCGTCAGGCACCGTGGACTAGCGTAGATAGATCTTTAGGTCTAATCCATTAGAAGTAGATTTCGCTTCTGCACAGAAATTGGAACTGTCTATTCTCATTGTGACCAGAAGGTTATGGATAACCAAACCGTTCACTGATTTCGATGGAAAGGAAGATTCCAATCAGATCTCTGCATTAAGAAAAAACGATAAGGCAAACACAGGATTGATAAAGCAGCCGGCTGTTTATTACTTATAAAAACCAAATTTACGCAGCCACTGCGCAGAACTCCCCGAAAGGCGGCTCCAGAAAGATTCGCCGCCTGTATAAAGACCGTCGGAAAAGACATCGGGACTCAAAAACCGCCGGCCTATGCCGTTTTGAACCCAAAAACTTTGCTTGTCGGAATCCAGCTCATCATTTCCGACAGAGGATTTCCACACATCGATCTCGCCCGAAGCATGGCGCACATTTCGATCCCTCATGCTTTCGAGGAGCTCCGAATCACCGCTGCGAACTCCCACGGCATCAAATCCAAAAGAGCACATGCAGCAGCCCTCTCGCTCTCGAGCAAAACCGATGCCGCTTTCGCAGACCTCATCGCTGCCCGTGCCGGACATGAAACTGGGCGCTTCCTCTGCAGGCAGCCACTCCAATGGAGCCGCATCAAGATTGTCGTCCCACGCGCTGCAGTCGCCCAGCGTGCCGACATTAAAAGCACGAACAGTGTGAGATGCACGGCTAATCTTATTGGTCATTCAAAAATCTCCTCTTTCTTAACAAAAGGATTCCTGTCGTTTTCAAACAATGATTTGTTTTCACACTATTTTGAAAACATCATCCATGGCATCGCGTCGGTTCTCGACGCATGCAGACAACACCGACTTCCCCATACCGCAAAAAAGGTATCGGCAATAGAATCTTCAAACCATCAACCTCGAAGAAGAGCTGTCCAAATGACCAACAACCGAGTCCGCAGTTACGGCATCCATATCGGCATCCTGCCCGCCGGCAAATTCAATGCCGTGACCGATGTGCCGGGAGTGAAAGTCGGCCAAGTTACCTTGGAAGACGACGCCTGCGGCATGCACACGGGCGTGACGACCATCCTCCCGCACGGCGGCAATGTTTTTCAGGAAAAAGTGCCCGCCGGCGTATTTGTCGGAAACGGCTTTGGCAAGTCCGCGGGAATTCCTCAGATCAACGAACTCGGCACGCTTGAAACGCCGATTGTTCTCACCAACACGCTCAGTGTCGCCGCCGGGATTGACGGACTTCTCTCCTGGACGCTCGAGCAGCCCGGCAATGAAGCGGTCAAAAGCGTCAACGCCTTTGTCGGCGAAACGAATGACGGCCGCGTCAACGACATTCGTGCACGATTCGTTTCGCCCGACCACGTTATTGAAGCGCTGCGCAGGGCGGAATCCGGTCCGGTTGAAGAAGGCTGCTGCGGTGCCGGCACCGGCACTGTTGCCTTCGGTTTCAAAGCCGGCATCGGCACCGCATCGCGCAAACTCCCCGAAAGCTTAGGCGGCTGGACCGTCGGGGTCATTGTTCAGGCCAACTTCGGCGGCTTTCTCACCGTAAAGGGCGTTGAAGTCGGCCGGCAGCTGGGCGGCTGGAGCAATGAAAAGCTTCTCACGCAAGCCATGCCCGCGGGATGGGCCGAACGAGTCAAAGACGTGGCCGGGTCTGCCGACGGCTCCATCATGATGATCGCAGCAACGGATGCCCCGCTCACGCAGCGATCGCTCGAGCGTCTGGCCGAACGGGCATTTATGGGCATGACCCGTACCGGCGGTATTGCCTCCAACGGATCGGGAGATTTCGCCCTTGCCTTTTCAACGGCACCCTCCATGCGGGTTCGTCATGAAGCCCCTTACGGCCTGCTCGAAGGCGGCCCCACAGTCCGCAGTGACGATATGACGCCGCTCTTCATGGCCGCCATAGAATCAACCGAAGAAGCCATCCTCAATGCGCTTTTTACCGCTCACGATACGGCCGCATACGACGGAGGCCGGATCGCCGCGCTGCCGCGCGAGGCAGTGCTGCAGATGCTTCGAAAAGCCGGCGTTCTTGCCGAGCACTAGAAGTCTCCGCGGCCGAGCGCTCTCAGAAGTCATGTCGGCACGGGCCGAGTCCTACAATGGGAGCACCCGCAGCGCCTTTTTTCCTCGGATTTTGATCGGTGTACACATTCCTTTTGCACAGCGCCAGCGCCGTTGCGCTCCTTGTTTGGGGGGCGTACATGGTGAAAACCGGCATATTGCGCACGTTTGGTGAGGCGCTTCGTTCATGGCTGGCCACACGCCTCTCCAACCGCTTTGCCGGCTTTGCCGCCGGCATGGGTCTGGCGATGCTGCTGCAAAGCTCAACGGCCGCATCACTTCTCGTAGCAAGTCTGCAGGCCGGAGGATTGGTATCTACGGCGGCTGCTCTGGCCGCCGTTCTCGGCGCCGATCTGGGCAGTGCCTTGGCCGCACGCATTCTGACACTGAACATTTCCAGTCTTATTCCCATTCTGCTCATTGCAGGCACCTTCCTCTTTCTGCGGCGAATGGAAAAGCGCGAAGGCCAGTTCGGCCGAATGCTGCTGGGTTTTGCCTTCGTTCTTCTGGCGCTGCAAAGCATCATGGCCTCAACCGAGCCGATGCGCGACAGTCCGATCATTCTGGAAACCTTGGCGCATCTTCCGGAGCATCCCTGTCTGGCGGCGGCTGTCGGCATCGTCTGCGCCGTCCTGTTTTTCTCCAGCCTAGCCGTTGTCGCCGTGACGGCGGCTGCCACTGCGAGCGGTCTGCTGCCGGCCTCAGCTGCGCTTTGGGTCGTATTGGGTGCGAATTTCGGCAGTGCGCTCTTGGCTGCAGCCGCAACAGCCGGGGCATCAAAAGCGGCTCGGAAAGCGCCGCTCGGAAATTTCTTCTTTCGGGTCGGCGGCTTTGCTGCCGGCGCAGCAATCCTCTACTTTATTCCGGCTGCGGGCAGCGTTTTTGCATCTCTCGGAGATCCGGCAGACGGCGTGATCTTATTTCATGTGGTCTACAACACTGTAATCGGTGCTGTGGGGCTCTCTTTCATTCATCCGGCAGCCGCGCTGATCGACCGTTTGGTACCCGTGTCGATCCAAACAGATGACTTTGAAACGCATCTGCTTTCAAAGGAAAATCTCCTTTCGAGCAGCTCGGCACTTGTCCAAGTGCGTCATGAGAACGCGCGCACGGCAGAGCTATTTCGCAAGCACTGGGATGCACTCACTCCGCTTATCTATGAAAATCCGCCGATGGGTGAACTCTTGGCCTTTAAAGAGCGTCGAAAGCTCCTGGACCGCCGCTGCCGCACCGTCTCCAAAGCGCTCAATATCATCATCCGTGACGACCTTTCGGAAGAGGCCGTCATCGAATGGCAGTCGCTTTCTGCCGTTTCTGATGCACTGCTATTCTCGCTCGAAGTCACAAACGATATCGTTGATCTGCTGCGGAAGAAAAAAATCCGCCGCTCGCTCTTTTTCAGTGCACAGGGTGCGCAGGAACTCGAACAAGAGCATCACGTCGTATCTGCGCACCTAGAGCTCCTCGCGCAAATACTCTCAACGAGTGATCCGCAGGAGATCAATGCGCTTCGAAGCAGTCTCCTTTCAGGCGAAGCGGCATCCTCGAGCGACGCCGCGGAACTGGTCTCACGCCACATGGAACGCGTTGATAAGGGGAGCGCCCTTTCCATTGAAACGAGTGCTCTGCATCTCGATCTTCTGCTCCTCTTTCGCCGGGTTGACAGCATTCTCGCTCACGGCGCCCGAAGCTTTGCCGTGAGTTGAAAGGCACTCTGGAAGCTGTGTCAGCGTTTGCTGCCGCGGCCGGTTAGATGGAGCCAAATGCGGTTTGCTGCGGATGTCCGGCCCTGAGCTTCAAGCGCCAAGAGCGGCTTCATTCCGCGCGCCGTCGCGTCCCAGCAGAGCAGTGAGCCGACAACGACAGCAGCGACCCCCGTCCAGAAAGAGCTGTCGAGTTTGGCGACAATCCAAAAAACGGCAAAAACACACGAGAGAACCGGCGTGAAATAGGAGGCCGCTGCCAGCACCGTGATGTTCCCTTTGGTCATGCCCTGCGTCCATGCAGCATATGCGCCGCCCATCGCAATGCCGCCCAGGATGACGCTGATCCAGCCGTGTGCCGAAGGTTCGCCCACCATTTGGGTGCCGAAGCCGCAAAGCCACAGCACACCGTAGATGCTGGCGTTGATGCAGAAAATCAGGCAGGCCAGATTGGTTGAGCCGCCCCACGCACGAGTCATGCTGGAAAAAGCCGCCCAAGTGACGGCAGCGCCGACCGCGAGAATGTAGCTCAGCGGATGCTCAAGCAGCCGCGAAATAAAACCCTCGAGTGAAAAGCCTTGCCCGCCGGCGAGAATTTCAACAATCCCGCAGAAAGCAAGCACCATACCGGGCGCAATCCACCAGCGTGACCGCACGCCGTTAAAGACCACGGCAAAAAGGAGTGTCAGAGCGGGCCAAAGGTAGTTCACCATGGCCGCCTCCATCGTCTGCGTTCCGCCAGCAGAAAAAAAGATAGAGAGCGTGAAGCAAAGCGAGCTCGCGTTGGCTGTCGGCAGACCAAAAATGAGGTATCGCCTGTCGACGGTCCGCAGATCCGGAATGCCGATGACGAAAAAGAGGCATACCGCAGCGGTGGTGTACAGAAGCGTCTGTCCCTGGGCCAGTCCAAAGCCTTCGGCAATGCCGCGCACAAGTGAAACGCCCATCCCCCAGCAAAGCGGAGCCAAAAGTCCGATCAATGTTGCGCGCTGCGTCGTCATCGCCGAGCTCATGAAAACCTCAAGTGATTTTTATCCTGCGGCTTCAAAGACCGCTTCCGTCCGTTGAGACGGTTCGTTATCCATGAGCATGAGTGGGATAGCGAAGCCGCCTAAAGGGTGAAAGGGAAGTTTAGCGCCGCCCATGGAGAAAAAAAGCTCCGTCCGAAGAAATACCAACCTCGGGCGGAGCAGATCATCCTCTCGGGCAGTTTTGCCGCCGGATTCGGATGGATTCTCGTTAAAGCTCAGAACGAAACGTTAGTTGTCGGTGAACGCCTTCTTCACGCTGAAGGGCCATGCCTGATAGCCCATGGTGTTGTGGAGCTGAATTTCGACGGCCGGTTCTTTTTCGCCCCAGCGGAACTCGTCAATGTACGGGTTGGGAAGACCCTTCATAGCGCCGGTGGTAAGGTCGAAGTCGGCGCCGGCCGTGGCGGAGTAGACAAAGACTGAGTTCTTGTCCGGCTGGTACTCGGTGAGCGACGTCACCGGGCTGTACCAATTGTGGCCGCGTTCTTTGCCGTATTCCCAAACCTGCTCTACGGTGCGCTTGACCTGATCGATCTTGTAGATGACAGCGCGCGAATACTTCATTTCCGGAAGCGCAGGCTGTTCCATGCCGCGGGCGTCGCCGTTGTCGAAGACCGAAACCCAAATCACGTTCTTGTCGGACTTGGAATCAATACGCCAAGCCGTGTGCTGCGTCCACGTCCAGTCGAATGCGTCGCCGCACTCAGCATCGCCGCACTTCAGGGGCTTGCCCTGGGCATCGACCGGCGTGAGCAGCGCTTCCTTCCAGGGAGAACGCCAGCCGCGCGGCGCCCCGAGAATCCACTTCACCTTCTTGTCGCGGCCGATCTTGATGATCGCGGACTGGTGACGCGAGGAAATGATGATCGAATCATCGGTCGGGTCGTAGTCAACGGAATTGACGTGCGCCCAGTTGCGGCCTGGGCCGGTGCCGGCAAAGTCGCCGAAGTTGGCCGAGGTTTCCTGCTTGGCGAGGTCTTCTGCCGTGAGCGTATGACCGGCCTTGCTCGGATCGATGTTCAGGCAGACAGCACCCTGGTCGAGCGCCTTGATGACGTTGCTGCGGTACGGATCGAGAATATCAAAGAGACGCCATTCATCGACCACACGGCCGCCGGCATCCACTTCAATAATCATGTCGCGGACCGTGCGGACGCGCTTCTGATCGAGACGGCGGAGGTCAGCCGATGCAACGCGAAGCAGATAGTGACCGTTGGGCATCGGATCGAGCGAATGCGAGAAGTCGCTGTAGCCCGCAGGCAGCCGACGGTTGAAAGCCTTGCGGCCCATGATGTCGTACTTCACATAAGTCGAACCGTAGCCCCAAGAAACAGCACCGTCGTCGTTCTGCTTGAAGCCCATCATGACGCCCTTGGTGTAGATCGATTCGGGATCCCAAATCGTCGAAGCGTCGAGGTACCAGCGAATGGCGCCCGTCGTGTCAATAATGGCAATCTTCGGAATGAAGCTCCACGTGAGAGCGCCGCCTTCCGGATTGTTCCAGACTGCGCGCGTATCAGCGCCGTGGGCATTGCCGAAGTTGTTGACAAAGTAGAGACGATCTTTAAATTCAGGATCGACCTTCTTCACCTCTACGTCAAACATCAGGTTCTTTTCGCCGGCAGCCCCTGATTCGATGCCGCGCAGCGGACCGCAATAGATCGTATAGGTGTGTTCACCCTTGACCTCTTTGCCGTCAAAGCGGTACGAATACTTGACTTCAACCTTGTTGGAATAGTCGGCATAAAGACCGAACACCGGAATGCCGGCATGCGTAAGCAGCTGCGCCTTCGAAACATCGTATGCGATTTCCTGGCCGCCGTCCTTAGGCACCACACGGACATGAGCCGTGAGCAGTTCGTAGCCGCCGTTCTTAATGACGGCTGTGAGCGGCGAAATCTTATACGGGTTGACGATCACTTCGCCGAGATCACCCTGCTTGGCAAAACCGACGACAGCGAAACCGCTCGGCGTCCCCATGGCAAAGGCTCCTCTTGCGGCGGAGACGGCAAGCGCCGCACCGGACAGAAGAAAGGCGCGCTTAGTAAGCTGCATGATGTATTCCTCTTTTGTATCGTTTCGCGGGGGAGGATGCTCTCACCCGCAGTCCTTAGGAAATACTGCGCTTAGGCTCAATTCCCCGCTATTCCTGTATTCGCGGATTCTTTCGCAAAAAATGGAAAATCATTTTCAGCGTTCGCGGCCGCATCATGATGATCCATCTCAGATATTGCGCCTAAGGAAAAACTCCCTTTGATATTGTTTAGACGCATTTGACATGCGCCGACAGAGCGAAGATGCACCGAACGCGTCCCTGAAGCATTCCCAAACCGCACTCGGCCGTGGCATGATTGAAGACAGTTCTTCGGCGGAAATATAAATTTCGCAGAGAACATGCAGCGCCTTTTCGCTGTAAACCAAATTCCCATTTGTCGGAGCATTGTCGTGTACGGCTTCACCTTCCGCCGCCATCACCACCACCATCCTTAAAGCATCCCTCGGGCGCACAAGCTGTTCGGGAGGATCGATGCATGCTTCCGGCGGCTCAGGATGAAGCTCCACAAAACAGCAAAGCCTTCGGAAGTCATCGGACTCCGGAGGCTTTTTTCATCACTGCGCCGGATCTTTGGATGTCCGATGATGGTGCGGCGCAGAAGACGACCGCTCCCCAAGCCCGTTCCCCGTCACCCCATTTCACGAAAGAAGAGAAGAAAATGACTGAAAACAACCGCCTGAGGCTTGCAATGCAAAAGTCCGGGCGACTTTCCGACGACTCGCAGGACCTTCTTGAACGCTGCGGTCTCAAGGTACGCTTCCACTCCCAGCGCCTTCTGGCCGTAGCGGAAAATATGCCCGTTGAGATCCTGCGCGTGCGCGACGACGACATTCCCGGTCTCGTCATGGACGGCGTGGTCGACCTCGGCATCATCGGCGAAAACGTGCTCGAAGAAACCGTACTCGCCCGCAGAAGTCAAGGAGAAGAACCGAAATTCCACATGCTCAAGCGGTTCGATTTCGGCGGCTGCCGGCTGTCGGTGGCGATTCCGACGGATGAGACTTGGGGCGGTCTGGAAAGCCTCAACGGCCGCCGCATCGCGACGAGCTATCCGCAGCTTCTTAAGCGCTGCTTTGATGAACGCGGCCTCACCTTCAAGCCCTGTCTGCTGACGGGTTCGGTTGAAGTAGCTCCTCGAGCCGGTCTTGCCGACGCCATCTGTGATCTCGTCTCAACGGGAGCAACCCTTGAAGCCAACGGTCTGAAGGAAGTGGAAGTCGTGTACCGCTCCAAAGCCTGTCTCATTGCCAAGGCCGAGCCTTTTGACAATGAAAAGGCCGCCCTTGTCGAACGACTGCTCGTGCGCATGCAAGGTGTCGCTCGAGCGCGCGAATGCAAATACATCATGCTTCATGCCCCCAAAGCCAAGCTCGCGGAAATTACGAAGCTGCTGCCGGGTGCTGAACATCCGACCATTCTTCCGCTTGCCGGATCAACCGATCATGTCGCGCTCCACATGGTGAGCCGCGAAAGCCTTTTCTGGGAAACGATGGAGGGGCTCAAAGCGCTCGGCGCAAGCTCAATCCTCGTTCTGCCGATTGAAAAAATGATGGAGTAACTCAAATGACGAATTTCAATTTCAGCGACATCATTGAATGGGATGCGCTTTCGGAAGCCGAACGCACTGACATTCTTCGCCGCCCCGCAGTCATGGCCGGCGACAAAATCACGGCCGTCGTGTCAGGCATTCTTGACGAAGTCGAGTCCCGCGGCGATGCAGCGCTGCGTGACTTCAGCGCAAAATTCGACCGCACGGAAGTGAAGAACTTCAAGGTGAGCAAGGCAGAGGTCGACGCTGCCATTTCGCGCCTTTCGCCTGAATTCATCAAAGCACTTCAAACCGCGGCCAAAAATATCGAAAAATTTCACTCCGCTGAAGTGCTCGAGACGGTCACTGTCGAAACCATGCCCGGCGTCGTTTGTCAGCAGGTTACTCGCCCGATCGGCGCCGTCGGCCTTTATATTCCGGGCGGCACGGCACCGCTCTTTTCCACAGTGCTGATGCTTGGCATTCCGGCCAAGATCGCCGGCTGCAGCCGCGTCATTCTCTGCTCGCCGCCTCCGATTGCCGATCCGATTCTCGCAGCGGCTCGTCTGTGCGGCATTGATGAGATTTATCAGGTGGGCGGCGCTCAGGCGATTGCGGCCATGGCTTTCGGCACCGAAACGATCCCCTCCGTCTCGAAGATCTTCGGACCGGGCAACGCCTACGTCACCGAAGCCAAGCGCCAGGTCAGCCGCCGTCCGGACGGTGCGGCCATTGATATGCCCGCAGGTCCCTCGGAGGTTCTCGTTATTGCAGATGCTGAAGCCGATCCGCGCTTTGTTGCTGCTGATCTGCTCTCTCAGGCCGAACACGGGCCGGACAGTCAGGTCGTGCTGCTCACGCCCTCCAAGACCCTTGCCAAGGCGGTTGCTCAAGCCGCCGCTAAGGAACTCGAAACGCTTCCGCGCCGCGCCATTGCAGAAAAGTCCCTTTCTGCCAGCCGTCTGATTGTGGTGAAGGATCTCAAGGAATGCGTCGAAGTGTCTAACCGCTACGCACCCGAACACCTCATCCTGCAGACCCGCAATGCGCGGGAGCTCGTGCCGTTCGTCCAGAATGCCGGTTCGGTATTCGTGGGGGACTGGTCACCCGAATCGGGCGGTGACTATGCCACCGGCACCAATCACGTTCTGCCCACCTACGGGTGCGCGGCAGCTTACTCCAGTCTGGGGCTCGCCGACTTCACCAAGCGCATGACTGTGCAGGAAATGACGCCGCAGGGGTTCTCGGAATTGGGCGAAGCGATTGCCATTCTTGCCCACGCCGAACAGCTCGACGCCCACCGCAACGCCGTACTCGTTCGTCTCGAAAAACTCTCTAAAAAGATCGGAGGGTAAATTGGCTGACTATTGCGCAGAAATTGCTGAAGCCCCGGAGCGTCTTGCGCGCCCCGAAGTGCAAAAACTCACGCCTTACCAGTCTGCCAGACGCATTGTCGCCGCGGCGGGCGGGCGCGGAGACATTTGGCTCAATGCCAACGAGTCGGCCGAATCTGTGCCGATGGCGCTTCAGAACGAACGCTTCAACCGCTATCCGGAGCCTCAGCCTGAAGCCGTCGTAGAGGCTTATGCGTCTTACGCCGGCGTCTCGCCCGAACAGATTCTTGTCACCCGCGGCGGCGACGAAGGCATCGAGCTTTTGGTTCGTACCTTCTGCCGTCCGGGCGAAGACGCTGTACTGCAGTTCCCGCCCACTTACGGCATGTACGCGGTATCGGCCGAAACCAACGGCGCGAAAGTGATCAATCTGATCACCGCCCCGGATCGCGGCTGGGTACCTGATGCCGCTGAGGCCTCGCATACGCTCGACACCCGTCCTGAGGTGAAGCTCGTTTTTGCCTGCTCTCCAGGCAATCCCACGGGAACACTCATCCCCATGGGAGTTCTTCGCAAGCTCGCGCAGGTTGCTGCCGGACGGGCGCTGCTCGTCATTGACGAAGCTTATATTGAGTTTTCGCCCGCCGACACGGCTGTGGATCTCCTTAAAGAATTCCCGCACGTGGTCATCATCCGTACGCTCTCGAAAGCGTTTGCACTTGCGGGACTGCGGTGCGGCTTCCTCTTGTCCTCTCCGGGCGTGATCGGAATGCTCAAGAAGGTCATCGCTCCCTACCCCATTCCGTCACCGGTCGCTGATCTGGCCGCTCAAGCGCTCACCCCCGCTGCGGTGAGCGCCATGCGCCAGCGTGCCGCGGCAGCAGTCATGCGCCGCTGCGAACTCGAGGTTGCGCTCGAAGATCTCCCCGGCGTCGAAGCGGTTTTTCCGAGTGCCTCAAATTTCCTTTTGGCGGAATTCTCCGACGGCCCTCAAGTCTTCAAGGCCATGTGGGATCGAGGGATCATTCTGCGCGACCAAAACCGCCAGCCGACGCTCGCCAACTGCATCCGCATCACTGTGGGTACGCAAGATGAGAACGATGAGCTCCTCGCCGCGCTTCGTGAAGTACTCGGCGCCTGCGCTTCACTGGGAGAAGCCAAATGAGCGAACGCATCCTCTTTGTTGACCGCGACGGCACGATTCTTGAGGAGCCTCATGATTTTCAGGTAGACAGCTTTGAAAAGATGCGTTTTGTCGAGGGCGTTTTGCCCGCACTCAAAGCGCTTCGCGAAGCAGGCTGGAAACTCGTGATGGTTTCCAATCAGGATGGGTTGGGCACGGCGTCATTTCCCACTGAAACCTTCAAGGGTCCGCATGAGCTGATGATGCAGATCCTTGAGAGTCAGGGGGCGCATTTTGACGAAGTGCTCATCTGCCCGCACATGCCCGGCGAGGGCTGCTCCTGCAGGAAACCGAATACCGGTCTCGTCAAGCAGTATCTCAGGCGCGGGGTGCTCGACAAGCACAATTCCTACGTGATCGGCGACCGCGAAACGGACCTGACACTCGCTAAAAATATGGGACTCACCGGTCTGCGCGTGGGGCCCGACGGCCAATCCTGGGCTGCCATTGAAAAGCGTCTGCTCGAATCCCTTCCTGCTGCTCCCGCCCAGCCAATCCGCGATCGGCACAGCGCTGTTGAACGCGTCACCAAAGAGACGCAGATTTCGGTGGAAGTCTGGCTGGACCGTTCTGGCGAAAACGACATTTCCACGGGCATTGGCTTTTTCGACCACATGCTCGACCAGATCGCCGTGCACGGCGGTATTCGTCTGCATCTTCATGCCAAGGGAGACCTTCAGATCGACGATCACCACACGGTCGAAGACGTCGGACTCGCGCTCGGCGAAGCGCTGCGGCTGGCCTTGGGCGACAAGCGCGGCATCCGCCGCTTCGGCTTCCTGCTTCCGATGGATGAAGCGCTTGCACGCTGTGCACTCGACATTTCCGGTCGTCCGTACCTCACGTTCAAGGCCAAGTTCAAGCACCGCCATGTCGGAGATCTGTCGACCGAAATGATCGAACACTTCTTCCGTTCGCTCTCTCAGACCCTGGGCATTACTTTGAACCTCAAGGCCAAGGGCGGCAATGACCATCATGTTGCCGAAAGCCTCTTCAAGGTCTTCGGCAGAACGCTTCGTGATGCAGTTCGTGTTGAGGGGACCGAGCTCCCGTCTTCCAAGGGGGTACTGTGAAAGCTGTCATTCTCGACACCGGCTGCGCCAATCTTGCTTCACTCGCCTTTGCGGTGAAACGTCTCGGAGTGGAGCCTCTGATTACACGTGAAGCTGCCGATATCCGTTCGGCCGACCGCATTTTCCTCCCGGGCGTCGGCACAGCCAAAGCGGCTATGACGGCATTGACGGAACGCGGACTTCCCGAGCTGATCCGCGAGGCCCATCAGCCGCTTTTGGGTATCTGTCTTGGAGAGCAGCTCCTTGGCCGCCGCAGTGAAGAAACGGGCGGAGTGGATCTGCTTGGCCTCATTGATGCGGATGTCCGCCAACTCAATGCGCCCGGACTGCCGCTTCCGCACATGGGGTGGAACCGAGTCTTTCCCAAGTTCGAATCCCCGCAGGCCAAACTGCTTTTTAAGAACATCGAACCTGGAGAATGGTTCTATTTTGTCCACAGCTTTGCAATGCCTGACGGCCCTGCCGCCATTGCTTCCTGCACATACGGAGAGCCGTTTGCCGCCGCCGCTGCCAGCGAAAACTTCATGGGCGTGCAGTTCCACCCAGAGCGCTCGGGCAAAGCGGGCGCTCGTCTTCTCGCTAATTTCCTTGGAGCCGCCGCATGATTATTCCTGCCATTGATTTAATCGACGGCTGCGTCGTGCGTCTTCATCAGGGGGATTACGGCGCACGCCGAGACTACGGCGAGGATCCGCTGGCCCGTCTTCAGCGTTATCAGGCGAGCGGCGCTCAGCTGCTCCACATCGTTGACCTTACCGGCGCCAAGGATCCGAAAGCGAGACAAATTCCCCTTCTGCGCGAACTGCTCGGCAACCTTTCTATCCCTGTGCAAACGGGCGGCGGCATTCGCTCGGCTGATGATGTGCGCTCGCTCCTTGATGCCGGCGCAGCCCGCGTCGTAGTGGGCTCTGCCGCCGTGAAGCGCACTGACGAAGTGGCCGGCTGGATGAAAACTTTCGGCGCCGATAAGCTCGTTCTCGCACTTGACGTACGCATCAACAAGGCCGGAAACGCCGAGGTTGCCGTGAGCGGCTGGCAGGAAAATTCCGGTGTGTTAATGGACGACCTGATCCGAGCCTTCGAACCCGCCGGCCTCCGGTACGTACTGACTACTGATATTTCCAAGGACGGGACATTGGCCGGCCCCAACACGGCGCTCTACGCCAAACTTGCTCAAACGTTCCCGAACATCGACTTTCAGGCCTCCGGCGGCATTGGAAGTCTCGACGATATCCGCGCGGTATCGCATACGGGCGCTGCCGGCGTCATCGTCGGCCGGGCACTTCTGGAAGGTAAATTCACCCTCGAAGAGGCTATTGAATGCTGGCCAAACGAATAATTCCTTGTCTTGACGTAAAGGACGGCGTTGTCGTCAAGGGCGTTAAGTTCCGCGGGCATGAGGTGATGGGCGAAATCGTCCCGCTCGCCCGCCGATATGCCGAAGAAGGCGCCGACGAACTGGTCTTTTACGACATCACCGCATCGTCGGACGGCCGCGTAGTCGACAAGAGCTGGATTTCACGCGTCGCCGAAGCCATTGATATTCCTTTCTGCGTAGCGGGCGGCATCCGCTCTATCGAGGACGCCGGGCGGCTTCTCGCTTTCGGTGCAGACAAGATCTCCGTCAACTCTCCTGCGCTCGCGGATCCAACCCTCATTTCACGTCTTGCCGAGCGTTTCGGCGTGCAGTGCGTCGTGGTCGGCATCGACTCCTGGCATGACGAAAAGACCGGAGAATACTGGGTCAATCAATACACTGGAGATGAAAAGAAAACGCGTGTAACTCAGTGGCGCACGCTCGACTGGGTTGAAGAAGTCCAGCGCCGGGGCGCGGGGGAAATCGTCCTCAACATGATGAATCAGGACGGCGTACGCCAAGGCTACGACCTCACGCAGCTGAGCGCAGTGCGTGCTGTCTGCAAAGTCCCGCTTATTGCAAGCGGCGGCGCCGGAACAATGGAGCACTTTCTTGACGCGTTCGAGACCGCCCATGCCGATGGTGCCTTGGCAGCCTCCGTCTTTCATAAGAAAATAATCAATATCGGGGAGTTGAAAACCTATCTCCGCGAGCACAACATTGAGGTGAGAACATGCTGAAGAAAGAAGATATTAATGCCCTCAACTGGGCCAAGGCAGGTGATTTAATGCCCGCCATCGTTCAGGATGCCTGCTCAGGGCAGGTCCTCATGCTCGGCTTTATGAACCGTGAAGCCGTTGACAAGACACTCGAAAGCGGCAAAGTCACCTTCTGGTCTCGTACGAAACGCCGTCTTTGGACCAAAGGCGAAACGTCCGAACATTGGCTCCATCTGGTTGACATCGGCACAGACTGCGACCGGGATTCGCTGCTCATCCTCGCCAATCCGAACGGTCCGACTTGTCACCGCGGCACGACGAGCTGCTTCTCGCCGATCGAGCACCGCTGGAACTTCCTGCGTGAACTCGAGGTGCTCCTCGAAAGCCGCCGCGGCGCATCACCGGAAGAATCCTATACGGCCCGTCTTTATGCCGCGGGCACCAAGCGCATTGCGCAGAAAGTCGGCGAAGAAGGCGTAGAAACCGCACTTGCCGCCACGGTGCACGATAAGGAAGAGCTGAAGAATGAAGCGGCCGATCTGGTTTACCACCTCCTCGTTCTGCTCGCCGATGCGGATCTTGAACTCGCCGACGTCATCGATGTTTTGAAGGCCCGTCACAAGGATCGTCAGCGCGAACACCTGCTCAAGTGCTAAAACTCACCTCCGCCCATCTGCGCCCATCTTCTTGTTAAAGACTGAGCGTCAGCATTGACGGCTTCTCGGCGCGGCAATGCTCTTCAAGCCGAAGAGCTTCCGCGCCTTTTTGCGCGCTGTTCATCCGGAATATTCATAATGCGGGACTTTTTGTCCTCCCTCATCCTTACCCGCGAAAAAAGCTTCCCATTGAAGCCATCGCCACTGGAAGACAGAAAAAAACGTCGAAACTGTCGCTGAACGGGGAATTTCACAGGCAGAGTTAGGTAGTTTCTCTTCGGTCGAAATCAAACCGATAGTGATATCTTTATCAGATGCGTCCTTGCAGAACCTTGAACCACTCAGGACCCAGCCTAAAATGAAGCAAATTAAAAAATCCTCCAAGCTTGACAACGTTCTTTACGACATCCGCGGTCCGATCATGGACAAAGCCAAGCAGATGGAAGCAGAAGGGCGCCGTCTCATCAAACTCAATATCGGCAATCTTGCCGTGTTCGGCTTTGACCCGCCCGAAGAGGTCATGCGCGACATGATCTATAACCTGCCCAACTCGGCAGGGTATTCGGACAGCAAGGGGATGTTCGCCGCCCGCAAGGCGGTCATGCACTACACGCAGGACAAGCAGATCGAAGGCGTCACACTCGAGGACATCTATCTCGGCAACGGCGCATCGGATTTAATCACGATGGCCACGAACGCTCTGCTCGATGAGGGCGACGAACTGCTGGTGCCGACACCCGACTATCCGCTTTGGACAGCCGTGACATCACTCGCAGGCGCCAAACCCGTGCATTACCTCTGCGATGAGGAAAAAGGCTGGATTCCCAATATCGACGACATCCGTGCCAAAGTGGGTCCGCGCACCAAAGGCATCGTCGTCATCAACCCAAACAACCCCACAGGCGTTCTCTATCCCAATTCCGTGCTCCTTGACATCATTCAGGTTGCACGAGAAAACGGTCTTGTGATTCTTGCCGACGAGGTCTACGACAAGATTCTCTACGACGGCATCAAGCACACCTCCATGGCGGCACTGTCGCACGATGTACTGACGCTCACTTTTAATTCACTCTCGAAAGCCTACCGTGCCTGCGGCTACCGCGCCGGCTGGATGGTCATTTCGGGCGACAAGAGCAATGCAAAAGACTTCATCGAAGGTCTCAACATGCTCGCCAATATGAAGCTCTGCGCCAACGTTCCGGGACAATACGCGATCCAGACTGCGCTCGGCGGCTACCAATCGATCAACGACCTTATTTGTGAGGGCGGGCGGCTGCGTCGTCAGCGCGACATTGCCTACGAAATGCTCTCGGCCATCCCTGGCGTTTCTGTGGTCCATCCGTGTGCGTCGCTTTATATGTTCCCGCGTTTGGATCCAGATGTTTATCCAATTGAAGATGACCGTGAATTCTTTAAAGAGCTCCTTGAAGCAACGAATGTTGTGTTAGTTCAGGGGACCGGCTTCAACTGGCCGAAACCCGATCACTTCCGCATGGTATTCCTGCCTTACGAATGGGAGCTGCGCGACGCCATCAACCGCATTGCCAAGTTCCTCGCTGACTATCGTAAGCGCCATCCGGGAAAGAAAACCTTTCCGGAAGACAGCGTGCAGCCTAAAAGCAAAGAAGAAATCGCCCGTCAAGCGGCCTTGGCGGAAGCCAAAGATCCGGCATAAAGTCTGATTTCTGCTGCAACTTGCAGCTGCGAGCGGCTCCTCTATTTTTCCAGGAGCCGTTTTTTTTGACGGTGAAATTGTTCAAGCACTGCGCTTGGCCGCTCGTGCGGTCTTAGCAGAGGACTATGCTTTCATCACCTTCATCAGACTCGAAGCACTTTCATGCCCAATCTCTACCAGCTTTCGACACTTTCCGCACTGCTTCTCGGCGACTTTGAACCCTCGCTCTCCATTGGTGAGCTCAAGCGGCACGGCACACTCGGCATCGGCACTTTTGAAGGACTCGGCGGTGAGCTCATTATGCTCGACGGCGTCGTCTGGAACGGCACGCATTCGGGCGAAGCCGTGCCGGCAGCCGACATCGAAAAAACGCCCTTTGCCTGCGTCATTGACTGGCAGCCTACCGCCTCTGCCGTCAAACTGCCCGCTGTCGGCAGTTTGGATAATCTTCGAACGGTTTTGGACGAAGCTGCAAAAGGCGCAGAAAATCGTGTGCTTGCTGTGCGGCTGCAAGTTTTTCACGCCGATGTGACCTTCCGCAGTTTTGCGCCGGCACCGAAACCGTGGAAGCCGATGAAGGACATGCTCTTTTCACAGAAAATCACCGCCGAGCGAAACATTCAGGCAGAGATCATTGGATTTCGCTTTCCCGGCTATCTCGAAAGCATCAACATGCCCGGCTGGCACCTGCACGTGTTAACCGCTCCCAACGATTCGGGAAAACGCTTCGGCGGACACCTCCTCAATATCACTGCGGATGCCGGCATCGAAGCGCAATGGATGGCGGCCGACGGTCTGGAATTAACTTTCCCCACCGGTGAAGCCGGGCGCATTTATGATGCACTGCCGCTTGACCAAGACCTCCGCGAGATCACTAAAGCCGCAGAAGGTTAAACGCGAAAGCCGCCGTGTCCATGAAGCATACGGCGGCTTTGCGCAGAGATTTTCAGTTCAGTGTCAACACACCGTCAAACTTCCGACAGCAGACGGCGAATATTCCCTCGAACCCAGCTGCCAAACGCAACATTGACGACAATGGCCGGTCCTGCCACATAAAAGAAAATGAGAGCGGCCGGAAAGTCATAGAGATATTCACCCATTCCAAAGCCGCGCAGCGCCTCGGCGGTGATGTCGGAGGTCACGGAAAAGAAAAAGGTGGAGAACCACGACACGGCAAAAGTTGAAAATACCCAGAGAACAAGGCGGGTATCTGAAAGGCTCTGCGCCTCCTGATGCTCACGCTTTCGATGAATCAAGCCGGGCAGCTGCAGCAGAACTGCCCCCAGACTCAAAAAGAGCGCAAGGAAAAGCACCAAAAGCACCAGCGAAATCGAAGTCCAGCTCTCCGCAGCAAGCATGAGAAGTTTGCCTTTGAGCACCATACCGCTGAAAAAAGCGACAAAAGCGCCGATGAGCGACGACATTTTGACAATGTCCCAAACAGCACCGGCGAAGCCGGTCCGGATGTCATCGGGATCGCCGGTCTTGATGATCTTTCTAAAGGCCATGTCTGAATGCTCCCTTTTGTATGGACGTTTGAACGTTCTTTGCATGCGCCGCCCCCTATTCAATCTTCAGAAAGGAGCGCTCGATGAATAGGGCGATATGGTAGCGGCAATCGTCCCATCATGTTTGCAGAAATATTGGCTCTCCAAGGCGGATCGAGGAGCCAAACCTTTCGCTTTGCAGCTCTATTCCAAAACGACCGAATCGAGCGTGGACAAAGGGGCGCTGGATGGAACACTGCCCGCCGCTCTGCTATCGGCATCACAAAAGAGCCGCGAGAAGTCCGAAATGGGACTAAGGAGTGCGGGCTCCGGCGTTTTCGGAGCCGGATCTGACCGCAGACTGGCTGCATCAGAAAATGACGTATAGCAGCAACGGCCGCCGCCCTGCCTTGGAGCAGTCCAAGGCGGAGCGGCAAAGCGACAGCCTGACAGAGTCAAAACCCCGTCACTTCAGTGATCGGACTGCTTAGGCTTCCAAATATGCAACAACAGCAAGGATGAAAAAGACTGCAGCCGCAATCTGGCGCATCAGCTTCATCGAAATCTTTTCGGCGAGTTTGTTGCCGATGAAAACTGCCGGGGCATCGGCAATCATGAGGCCGAGCGTCGTGCCGCAGACCACCCAGAAAGCTTCTGCCGGATAACGCGCAGCAAGCGCAACGGTGGCTACCTGCGTTTTGTCGCCGACTTCAGCGATGAAAAAGAGTATCACCGTCGTGCCGAAAACACCGAATCGCCGCAAGCGATCATCATTGCCGCCTTCATCGATCTTGTCCGGAATAAGAATCCAGATGCCCATGGCAATGAAGGAAACAATCAGAATCCAGCGCAGCAAGTCTGCACTGATAAAGTTCGCGAGCGTAGCACCCAAAGCGCCGGCAATCACATGGTTTAGGAAGGTGGCAACAAAAATCCCAAGGATGATTGTCCAGGGTTTGCGGAAGCGCGCAGCCAGAAAAACGGCAAGCAGCATCGTCTTGTCGCCGATCTCTGCAGCGGCAACGACGCCCGTGGAAAGGAGCGTGGTCTGAAAAATTTCAAACATGAGGGGGGTCTGAACGGCGTCGCGGCGGTCGGAAAAACCTGCTCGGCGCGTACCTTCCTGCCGCACGCCGTCACAACACAGACTCATGCAGAAGGTCGCGCCGCAGGTCTTGCCGATGCTCAACGGCCCGCTTGACGTTTGCCGCAATTATTTCTTGGAGGAAGCGGTCAAAACTGGCTCAAACGGTCGTTCATGCACCCCGCCGCCATGAGAAGCGGGGAAAAGCTCCTCAAGTATGTTGACGACGGGCGGAGACCGGACGACTGCCGGACTCCCTGGCTACTCCCCTGTGGGAGAGAGTTCGCATTTTAGCGTCGCAGACGTGGTTTTGCCACTCTTGGACCTATTTCACGATGCGGTGTTAAAACTGTGTTTCACAATATCAACAGCGGCATACAGCTGTACGATAAATTTGTCTTTTCTGTCGAGCCTGCGTCCATTAGGAATAAACTTAAAGACTTTTTTAGCTTTCAACGAAACAATGGCATTTTCCCTGTCGGACTGCCATTTATAGGACGCTTCCGTGTCGTCATCGAGTTCTGATACGCTTTTCCAGCTTCGCCAGTCGGCGATTCTGCTTCTTACGGCCATGATTTGGGGGGCAACCTTTGTTGCTCAGTCCCTTGGCATGGATTCCGTCGGACCCTTCACCTTCACTACAACCCGCATGCTCCTCGGGGCGTTCTTTCTGCTCCCGATAGTGCTGCTGCGGCGGAAACGCTTGGCGGCAGAAAAGCCTGCTGAAGCCGCAAGGCGCTCGGCTCCGCAATACCGCCGTACGCTGTTAATGGGCGGGATTCTCTGCGGGCTCTGTCTCTTCGGCGGGGAATCGCTGCAGCAGTTTGGCTTTGTGCACGATACGGAAGTAGGCAAGTCTGGCTTCATCACAGCGCTTTATATCGTCTTCGTCCCCATCATCAGTCTCTTCCTTGGGCGCCGCGGCAGTCCGCTCCTTTGGGCTGCTGTCGCGCTTTCACTGGTCGGCTTGTGGTTTCTCTGCATTCCGCCGGAAGGCTTCACGATTGCAGCGGGAGACCTCTTTGTACTTGCCTGTGCGGTGGTCTTTTCGCTCCACATTCTCGTCATTGGACGATACGTTTTGCTTGTCGACGCAGTCGAACTCTCAATGATGCAGTTTTTCTGCGGTTCGATCCTCGCTTTCTTCGCCATGCTGGCACTGGAGTCACCCACTTGGATCGGCTGGCAGACTGCACTTCCCGCCATGCTTTGGGCCGGCATCATGAGCAACGGCATCGCCTATACGCTGCAGATCGTTGGTCAGCGCGGCATGAACGACACCACGTCGAGCCTGATTCTGAGTCTGGAAAGTGTTTTCTCAGTCATTTCCGGCTGGCTCATCCTCAATGAAGTCCTCTCTATGCGGGAAGGTCTGGGCTGCGTGCTGATGGCCGCAGCTGTAGTACTCGCTCAACTGCCCGGCAACAAAAGGTGACACAAGAGCACGCTGCATACAAGAGCCCAGCTCCTATACTTTTCGACATCGAATGAATTTCGCTGATGGAGCCTCATCATGAATTTTCTCATCGTTAATGCCGGCTGCCGCATCAATGGTCAGGGCGGCACGCTTTCGGCCGCAATGGTTGAGCTTGCCGAGCGTACGCTCAAGCATCACGGCCACTGCGTTGTTGTCACCGATCTCAACGAACCTTATGTCGTTGCCGACGAAGTCAAGAAGATTCTGGAAGCTGATGTTTTGATCTTCCAAACGCCGGGCTGGTGGATGACCACGCCCTGGCAGCTCATCAAGTATGAAGACGATGTCTTTGTTTCACCAGAACTGTGCGGCGGAGACGGCCGTACGCGCAGCGATCCGGAGAAGAAATACGGTTCGGGCGGCTTCCTTACCAATAAACGTTATGTGCTTTCCACTACCTGGAATGCACCGTTGGAAGCCTTCACTGATCCCCAGCAGTTCTTCGAAGGCAAGGGGCTTGACGGGCTCTTCATGCCTTTCCACAAAACCATGCAGTTCCTCGGCCTCAAAGCCTATCCGAGCTTCATGGTGAATGACGTTTTTAAACACCCGACCATTGAAGCTGATTTCAAGCGCTGGGAAGCCTACCTCACCGAGCATTTCGGTCAAAACGCCTGAAATATTCAGCTTGCTTCACCCGCCGACCCGCATGCATGGACGCCAGCCCGCATGCGGGTTTCTTTTTGCATATAAGGCAATTACATAAGGCGCTCAGCGAATAGCTGCGCTAACCTCTGCCAATATGTTTTGCGGCTTTGACGCCCGTGCATTCAACCTTCATCAGCAAAATATAATATGCAATACAATTTCGACTGTATTATCGACCGCACCCAGATTGACAGCGTCAAATGGACGGCTTATCCAAAAGATGTTCTTCCGCTTTGGGTGGCAGACTCTGACTTCCAGTCACCTGAACCTGTTGTCGCTGCCGTACAGAAAATTGTCGACACGAAGGTTTTTGGCTATCCCAATGGCCACTCTGGTGTTCTCGAACGTGCCGCTGTTTCCTGGTGCCTGCGCAAGTACAACTTCACCTTCAGTGAATCCGAAATCCACTATTGCCCCTCCATGAGTTTTGGCCTTGCCATTGCCATCCGCGCCTTTACTCAGCCGGGCGGCAAGGTACTCATGCAGACCCCCATCTACCCGCCCTTCACAGAGCTCACCAAAGCCAACGGACGCGTGTGCTCAATGAATCCGCTCAAATTCGTCAACGGCCGTTATGATGTGGATTTTGAAGACTTTGAACGTCGCGCCGCTGATCCTGACTGTTCCCTCTTCCTGCTCTGCAGTCCGCACAACCCTACCGGCCGTGTATTTTCAGCGGATGAACTGAACCGTTTCGTTGAAATCTGTGCTGCCCATGACGTTGTGATCCTCTCCGATGAAGTCCATTCCGGTTTTGTTTTTAAGGGCGAACACGCTTTCCTGCCGAGGCTGTCGGAGACTGCCGCACGCATCTCCGTCTGGGGTTCAAGTCCTTCCAAAACCTTCAATACTGCAGGTCTGCGCGCTGCGTCTTTGGGATCCAAGAACCCGGAACTCAATGCCAAGCTCAAGGCTGAACTCACTGCGAGCCAGCCCGATCGTTCCATCTTCAGTCAAACCGCCTTTGCCGCCGCCTGGACTGAATGCGACGATTACGGTGAACAAGTCGCTGCCTATGTGAAAAAGAATCTCGAATTTGCTGTCGAATTCTTCCGCACCCGTATTCCTTCCATTAAGACCTACCTGCCTGATGCCACCTATCTCATGTGGCTTGACTGCAGCGCACTTGGTTTTAAAACCCAGACTGAACTCAGTGAATTTTTCGTCAAGGAAGCCAAAGTCGCGCTCAACCCCGGCGAAAGCTTCGGTCCGGGCGGTGAACAGCACATGCGTCTGAATACCGCCTGTCCGAGAAGCACGCTCGAAACGGCACTCCAGCGTATTGAAGCCGCCGCAGCTCGCCGCTGCGCCCTGCTCGGCTGATTCTTCTCACGCCGCCCATTAAAACGGGCAGCCTTGCGGCTGCCCGTTTATTGCTTATTCAACTGCTCCTTAATGAACAGTCAAACGCAACGTGGATTAAGGCTTATTTCAAGGCTGCCACACGCTGACCGATGATGTATCCCTGCGTGATGCAGCGCCCGAGGCCGTGCTGCGAAGAACCGCCGGCGGATTCGCCGCCGCACCAGAGACCCGCAATGGGCTTCCCAGAGAGGTCAACCACACGGCAGTCCTTATCGATGCGCAGACCCGCGTAAGAATCATGGACGGCGAAAGTAGCCCAAGCTGCATAGAAGGGCCCCGTTTCAATTGCATACTGCGGCGCGGGCTTATCGAAATCCTCGTCTTTGCCTGCCTTCACAAAGGTGTTGTAGCGAGCAACACTTTCGGCAAGCACCTTGCCGTCCATCTTCCACTTCTGCCAAGGCGACGTATTGATCTTGGCGGCCAAGGCTTCAAGCGTATCCGCTTCAAAGAAAAGTTCCGGATCACAGATTCCCGGCGTCAGCGTAATGTTTTCGCGTTCAAGCGCTTTTGCGTCGAAGATCGCCCACTGCGGACCCGCGGAGAAATCGGGTTCAGCGGAACCCTCATTGAGGGCTAGCGCAGCATCAATGTAGTTGCGCGGACGGAATGGTTTACGCGTGGTGTTGCGCCAATCGCCGTGCACATACGGTTTCCCGTCCTTAAAGAAGCCTTCATGGGAACCATTCGGATAGCCGCTCTCGAGTTCGTTGTAAAAGCGCTTGCCGACCTGGTTGACAATAATCGCATCCTGCCAGTCACGAATGTTGAGCCCTGAGTGCTTAATAAGCGGATAGAGCGGAGACTTTGGGGTCCAGCGAATATAGTTGGTGCGGACACCCACCAGCGGGCGTTTTCTGAGTGAGCCGTTGCGATCCATCGCCTGATTTGCAGTTCCCCAAAGCGATGCACCGATGGCCATTGCCGCCAATTCGCCCGAAGCATCCTGCGGCGAATATTCTTCCGCGGCATTGGCATATTCGGCCGTCAGACGCGGATCAAAAATACGCCGGAACTCGACGTTGCCGGCATTGCCGCCCGTCGCGATGACAAGCGCTTTCTTAGCGTGAACGACGATAGTTTCAGAGGTTTCCGAAATATTCCCTTCACTCTTAAAGCTCGAGAGCGGCTTTCCGGTTTCCGGATTGACTTTAGGTGAATAATGCGCCTTCAGTCCAACCACTCGGCGGTCCCCCTCAGCCTCTCTGTAGAGTTCATCCATGTGATAGTTGAGCAGAAACTGAACTCCCTTCTTTCTTGCCGAAGCCTCAAGACTGCGCATAAGGAGTGTTCCGCCGGCGCCGGCAGGGCTTTCCGCGGACTGACCTTTGAACCAGAGCGTATGGTGCTCGCGCCGAGCGCTGAGCCCAACGGCATGTGCACCGCTGTTGTCGGGCGCTTGATCCACAAAAGGCACGCCGTTGGCAAGCAGGAATTCGAACGCCGGGGCCATATTAAAAGCGAGCGCGTGCTGCACAGCACGGTCGTTGTAGCGATAGTCCGGCATGCCGCCCGACTCAACGATCGACCAGTCTGTCAAATCCTTAAAAACCAATTCCGGCGAATCTTTAATACCGTACTTTTTCTGGAAAGAAGTGCCTCCGCCCAACGGCACATTGCCGCCAGACGTAATGGCATGACCGCCGATATCGTAATTAGCGTCAACAACGAGCACCGAAAGGCCTGCATCACGTGCGCCGATTGCAGCGGGAAGTCCTACAGCCCCCGCCCCGATGATTACAACGTCGGCTTCGTAATTCCATTTCTTCGGCATCGCAGCACTGCACGGAGCAGCCGCTGCGGAAGCGGTGCCGGACAATCCTGTCATTCCGGCAAAAGCCGTGCTAATCAATACGTTGCGGCGTGAAATATTGACCATAATGAATCCTCCTAAAAGCTCGGCGATACTCATGATCACCTTTGAGCTTGATTTCAGAATACTCCTGAAATCAGTAAAGTGGACATGCGAACGAATCCCAATATCAATCACGCAGTGAAAAAGCGCCGCAGCGATATAACCCGCTGCGGCGCGTGTGGAAAAACTTAAATGATTGTTTTCATTTGTACGTTTTAAAAAGCTTTATTCCACCCATTCCGCTTCGTAAAACTCCATCCCTGTATCGGGCAGCGCATTGAAATTTTTCAGGTGCACATTGGAGGCCGTTGTGCTGTCTTCGAAAACCAAGAACGCTACAGGCACCTCATCCCACAAGATTTCCTGAACTTCACGGTAAATAGCGTCACGCTTCTTCTGATCGGGCTCGTTGACAGCCTTGTCGAAAAGTTCATCGACCTTAGGATTGTTGTAGTAGCCCTCGTTGGAAAGCTTGGGCGGCATTTCGCGAGAGTCAAAAATCGGACGCATCCCCCAATCCGGTTCTACCGTAGAGTTCGACCAGCCAATGTAATAGAGACGATTAGGCGACTCCGACGGCACCTTGTTCGCCTCTACCAGCGACACACGCTGCCCTGCCTCGAGAATACGGGTTTCCGTCTTGATGCCGACCTGTGCGAGCTGCTGCTGGATGAACTGGATCACCTTGCTGGAGGTGGAGTTGTTGTAGCCCGACCAAAGCTTCGTCGAGAAGCCGTTGGGGAACCCCGCCTCAGCCAAGAGACGCTTAGCTTCCTGCGGATCATATTTCGGCACGCCGAGGTCAACCGCAGACGGAATGGGGAGAGGCAGAACCCCCGTAGCCGGCCGAGCATAGCCTGAGAAGGCCACTTTGCAGAGTGCTTCGCGATTGATGGCCAGACTGATGGCCTTTCGCACACGCACATCGTCAAAGGGCTTATGAGCATTATTGATTGAGAGATACCTCATCATGATCGACGGGACCACATTGAGCTTGAGCTCGGGATCATTCTCAATGTCTTTGACCTGTTCGACAGGCATCGGCTGAATGAAAGCCGCCTCCTTTGTGCGCAGCATCGCAGCGCGGGAAGCGTTTTCAGCGACAGGGAGCCAAGTGATGGAGTCCAGTTTAGGGAGCCCTTTTACTCGATAATTCGGATTCTTGACCACCACCAAGCGCTCACTCGGGTTGTAATCCTTGAGAAGATAAGGCCCGGTGCCGCAGGGATTAAAAGCGATCCCGCGGCCATCCATGGTTTTGATTGTGTTCGGGCAAATCATCTGTCCGGAGCCGTTGGCCAAACGCTGCAAAAATCCGGGCGTACGGCGGCTGAGGACAAACTTCACATGAAGACGATCAACAACTTCGATCCGTCCGATGAAATTAAAGAACGACCGGCGTGAAAGGTGATTGTCCGGATTGAGCACTCGCTCGAAATTGAGTTTCACCGCTTCCGCCGTAAAGTCCGTACCGTCATGAAACTTCACGCCGTCACGAAGCTTGAATGTATAAACCAGCCCATCCTCGCTCACTTCATACGATTCGGCAAGCTGAGGAACTGGTTTGAGATTTTTGTCGAAACTATAAAGCCCTTCGTAGAACGACTTTGCGACAGTGCGCGACAACAGGTCGGTCGCTTGATAAGGATCTAGCGTCGTGAATGACGAACCAACCGCCACCGTAATGCCGCGGGCTTGACTGCCGGAAGGAAGTGTGGCAGCGGCAGCGAGGGAAACGGCGCAGACGGCTGAGAGAAGACTTTTGCGCATGGCGTGCGGATTCCTTCAAGGAAAACTGGCCGCACGGCCGTTCAACCGTCCATACGGCGAGATTTGCTGCAGTTTTGACTACAGCTCCTGAGACGTACCGAACTGCATAAGGAGCGTTTGTTATAGAAACAGGAGCCGATTAAAGCCTAGCGCTCCTTATATCCGCCTCGCCTCGGCGCTATGTCTTATCCCTTTGAATCGATCCGCAAGCATTTTGGGTTGACCAATTGTCAACACGCAAACGTTCGCACTAATGCCCGTAATGTACCCGCTTCCGTCGAAGCTTTTGGAGTATTCAAGCGTCCAGAACGAGCTTTGACGCAAAAAAGAGGAACAGACTTCCCAGTGCCGTATTGCCGAGCTTTCTCAGGCTCGGTACACGTGCGAGGCTGCGAAGCAGCGCTGCTCCCAGCGTAATGAGCACCGCAAACCACATCACACTGAAGCTCTCAAGAATCATCGCGAGAATAAAGTATGAAATCCCCGGATGAGCATATGAACTGTCGATGAATTGAACGAAAAAGGAAACGTAAAAAAGAATCGACTTGGGGTTGGTAAGTGACAAGCCGAGCGCTGTGCGGAAAGCACGCAGTGCTGCACCCTTGGCCGGTTTCGTCTGTTCGGAGACACTGAGCTCGGCAGCAGTTCCTGCGGGCTTTGCTCGCTTGACGAAGAAGGTGTTCCAAATCACCTTTGCCCCAATCCACGCAAGGTAAATGCCGCCGCCGATTTTCACCATTGAGAACGCGAGCGGATGGCTCTTAATCATTGCCGCTACGCCCAGATAGGCGAGGAAGATCAGAACCGCATCGCCAATCAGTACGGCAAGAAGACCCGCGCAGCCGGCACGCCGGCCATCCAAAACACTCGTCTTCAAAACATAGAGTGAATTAGGACCCGGCGCGATCACGATCATGAAAGCGCCGGCGATGTAGATCCACGGATTAATGATGCCGAACTGCTCGAACATAGCAAAGCTCAAATCTGCGCACTGACAACGGATTCGTCAGAAGCCTCAACAAAAAAGGTTCGCGATTTTAGCGCTGAATAAAGTCAGCTTCAACCCAGTCTTGAAGTGTGTATTCTTATTTAGTTCGCCTCAGCAGTCATTCCAGCTCCTTCTTCAGAGGTGGGGTATGGATGCCTCGTGAAATAAACGTTCAGCAGAATTGGAATTAAAAAAATTGTAAAAAGCGTCGATGCGGTCGTTCCAAATATGAAAGTGATGGCCAAACCGCCGAATACGGGGTCGGGAATCAAAATCACGCTTCCCAAAATAATCGCCAAAGTGGTGAGCAAAATGGGACGCAGACGAACAGCTCCGGCATCAATGAGCGCATCCTTGAGCGGCAGTCCAGCCTTCAAGTAATCAAGCACAAAATCAATGATGAGGAGCGAACTTCTTACCACAACGCCAGCCAAAGCCGTCACACCGACCAAAGAGGACGCAGAGAACTGTGTGCCGAAGAGCCAATGACCCGGGATCAGTCCGATAAAGCAGAGCGGGACAGCCGAGAGCGCAATCAAAGCGAGCGCAAAAGAGCGGTAGTACGCGACAAAAATGAGAAAAATAGAGCCCAGCGACAGACAGAGTGACACAGCGAGATCACGGTAGCTGTCGAGCATCATGCGCATTTCGCCTTGCCACAGGAGAACGGCCGGCGACTGGGTTAGATCAGGGCGTTCATCGCTCCAGGTCAGATTGCCGGTAGCAAGTTTGCCGCCTTCGGGCAGCGCCATGCCCCTTAAACGATTATTCAGATCCAGCACGGCATAGGTCGGTGTCGTCGAGCCCATTTCGCCGCCCACCGCCGCCATACGAACGCCGTCCTTCTTTTCAATGCGTCTTGCGGCTGTTGTTTTTTCGACCTTGATGATGGACGATAGCGGCACACGCACACCAGCAGCGCCGGCAATGGTGATGCCCGAGAGCAAAGTCGGATCGAACTCCTCAGCGTACGGAATTTCAAGACGAATGGGCTGCGGCGAACGTTCACCGTCCGCATGCGCCCAGCCGATGATGCTGCCCGACGCAAGATTTTTCAATTCAAATGCGGCGGCAGCCGGGAGCACGCCGGCGGCAGCCGCCTTCTCCCGATCAATGCTGAGCCGCCATTCGGTCTGATCCGCTTTCTGAGTATTAGTAACCTCTACCACATCATAAGTTTTCCGAAACTCTTTCTGGGTACGGTCAGCTAGCCAACGAAGTTCCTCCGGGTCATTGGCATATATTTCTGCGTAGATGGTTCCGCGAAGCGGCGGTCCCGGCGGATCTTCCACCACCTGAACCGTGCTGCCTGGATAAGCATCGGACACGCTTCGGAGTGCAGTCCGCAGTTCTCGTGCAATCTCGATGGACGAACGCCGACCGGAATTTTTATCCGTGAGATTGACTCGTACGGCGCCGATTTCACTGCCCTTGGCAGGCGTCATACGCATCATGGAATTGAAATCTGCAACTCCCGACAGTCCGGCCCAGCTTTGCCAATTGACAACTTCGGGAATTTTGGCGACTTCAGCCGCCGTATCGCGGACAGCACGATCCAGCGCCTCCACAGGGGTGCCCACGGGCAGCTCAATGGTGACGTTGAAAGTGTTTTTATTGTCCTTGGGCAGGAATCCCATCTCGACGCCCCATGCGGGCGTTGGGCTGTTCAATCCGCCGGGAATGAGACATTGCCCGAAAGGCATGATGAAAACTGCTATACAGAGAAAAGCAGTTGCACACACAAAGACAATTTCTCGTCTGGGATGACCGATCAACAAGCGTGCCGGTATGCTGTAAAGCTTGCCGAAACGACCTCCGGGAAGCGTTCGGCCGCCGGCCGATGAGCTGTCAATCGGCGGCTGCGGGATCCACCGTCTTGCCGCCCAGGGAGCGACGGTATAAGCGATCAGAAAGCTTGCCGCCAGAGCCACCGGCACAGTGAAACCCACCGGGTAAAAATACTGTTTAGGCATGCCCGTCAAAGCCGGAATCAACGAAGCAAAAACCACCATCACGGTGATCGTGGCCAACAGCGTTGCACTGCCGATTTCACCCGCTGCTTCAATGGCTCGGTTTGAACGGTCCTGCCGTCCCGACAATTTTGAGAGCCCGTAATGACGCACAATGTTCTCAATCACCACGATAGAATCGTCAACCAAAAGGCCGAGCGCAATGATGAGTGCATAAAGCGTCAGGCGATTGATCGTGAAGCCCGAAAGGCCCACAACACCTAAAGTAATAGCCAGAATGAGCGGTACCGTGACGGCGACGATGACTGCAGCCCGCCATCCCAGAAAGACAAGCGTCACCGTCACCACGGCGATAACAGCAATTGCCAGATGCTCAATCAAAGTATTGACGGCATCGTTGGCCTTCGCGCCGTCGTCGCGTGTGACGACAACATCAACATCGGCCGGAATGACGGTGCCCTTCATTCGCTCAATACGGGCGATCGCCTCGTCGGCCACAACAACAGCGTTGGCATTTTTGCGTTTGGCAATGGCAAGCGAAACGCTTGAATGCTCGACAATGCCGCCGGCAGCAGATTCATACTGCGATGAAGCTCGTCCCCAGCCGAAACGACTGGAGGCAGCCGCCTGCTGAGTAGCGCCGTCGCGGATTTTTGCAACATCTTCCAGATGCACCGGATTTCCTGCCGGTGAAAAACCAACCACCAAGCGCCTGAGATCAGCAGCAGACTTGATCGCATTGGCCAGGCGCACTCGGGCTTCAGTGCCCTTTGTCACCGTTGTTCCTAAAGGTCCGGCAGAGCCTGCAGCGCGCACGGCAGCGGTCACGCTCGCAAACGAAAGACCAAAACTCTCGAGCCTTGCCGGATCGATTTCAACAATCAGTTCGCGATCACGTCCGCCGATAACGTCAACGGTAGAGATGTCTTCGAGTCCCATCAGTCGATCGAGAACGTCCCAGACAATCCGCCTCAGCCCTTCATCGCCGTATTTTTCTGAAACGAGAGAAACTGCCAAAATGGGTACATCATCGACATCGGCGCTCTTCACCCACGGCCCAAGCATATCGGCCGGCAGTTCGGCACGCCCGCCGACGATACGGTCGGCAAGCTTGACCAGAGACTCTTCTTTGTTCTCTCCGACTTTGAACTGCACCACCACGACAGCAGCAGAATCCACAGCGGTTGACCAATAGTGGTCAACGCCGGGAATCTGGTTGATGATGGCTTCCAAAGGCCTGATGACCTTAGCCTCCATCTCGTCGGGCTCTGCGCCTGGCAGCACAGCCTGCACTGCCGCCGCAGGCATGGAAATCTGCGGATTTTCCTCGCGCGGCGTCGAAAGAACCGCCCAAATACCAAAAATCAAAGCCGCAATCATCAGAACAAGCGTGAGCTTGCTCTCAATAAACCCGCCCGCCAATTGCCCAGTCAGCGTGTGCCGCGGATTCATTGCTGATCTCCAGTTTGTGCTCTTGAATCCGCCTCTGTCACACGATCGCCGTCAGTGAGCTGATGTTTCGGTCGATCAACAAAGCGAACGGGTGAATTACCAAGGTCTTCCAAACCTGCAAGTACTTCTGCAAGACCGTTTTCACGAGTGCCGAGACGCAGCCAATGAAAATAGGCGCATTGATTTTGGCCTGCGTCCGCATGGCGACAAGTTTGCAAAACAAATGCCCCCGCCAATCCGCCCAGCCGCGTAAGCGCCGATTCAGGCACAAAACGTCTTGACGCCTTACCGGCAGTGATCTCAATACGGCCGAACATGCCTGGCCGAACGGAAGCTGCTTCGCGGGATGCAAGCGCCTTAAAGCCGGCTCGAACAAAATAGGTTCGCGCCAGCGGATCCGCAGAAGCCGAAGCGTTCTCAATGACGACTTCAAGGGGTTCATTAATGCCGTCGAGCTTCACTCGGCCGATCACACCCGGTTTTGCATATTGAGCGGCACTCTGGGGTACGCGAAACTCAAATTTAGGAGCCTCCTCGGAATCGAGCACCACTATCGGCAGTCCGGGAACAGCCATGTCGCCGGCACGGCGCAGCACCCGCACAACACGTCCCTCACGGGGCGACTTCCCAATAATGTATTCAAGCTCTCCATGCGCAGCGCTGGCAAATCCTTGGGCCTGCGCTAAATCTGCCCGTGCCCCATCACGCTTAAGCGTTGCTTTGCGCCAATCGTTGTTAGACACCAGTCCCTCACGATAAAGCGCATCTATCTTCTCACGGTCAAGCTCCGCATCCTTTAGGGCTGCTTGGGCCGCCTTTAACTTGCCGTCTGCGGCGTGAATCGCAGCAAGCACATCTTTGGAGTCAAGCTTAAAAAGCACGTCGCCTTTTTGGAGTAAATCCCCTTCTTTTACCGGAATTTCTTCAATATAAGCAGCAAGGCGGCTGGCCGCTTCAATGCGCGCAGATGCCGCCACGGAGCCCGCTGCCTGAATAAGCTGAGGCTGATAGGCCGGCTCAAGGATCACTGACACCGTTATCGGTGCCTGACGCTCGTTATTGGCTGCAGACGTTGTTTGTGATTCGCTGCAGCCTGACAGAATCAAAACCGCCGCAGCTGTCCAAGCAGCAAAGACATATTCTCGCGACAAGATCTTCATCGGCCAAGCCGCAATCAATGCTGCAAGCTGCATAGTTCTTTTCCCAAAAAATCTGCATGGAACACTTCGGTTCCTGAAGCTTATGTTGATTTTTTTAATTTTAGACAATAGTTCTCATTTAAAGCTTCAAACTGCTCTGCCTACAGCTGTATTCAAAAAATCCACAGAGCAGCAGCATCCCTGCTGATGCCTCAGTCACTTTATTAACAATTTTTTACTATTATCGACTACTTTCACATGCGAATGATTCGCTTTAAAACTCCCATCCCAAATTCTCCAATATGCATTGATTTCTCTAAACATATTCTGAAGCATCCGCGCATGCAATACGATTGATTTGCATCTCACCCCACGACAGTTCACTTAGGGGACAACCCGAATTGCGAATTATTTTTAATAATGAATATCTAAGAAATTCAAAAGCATTTTGAAGGTGTAATATTCAAGCGTCGCCGGAACACGAGTACACGGAAACGTTGAAACAGTAGCGCTCCGAGCACCCGGACTCTTGAAGCATCAAGGGGCGCGGCACAAAGACTTCCGGCGAAAGGATTGAGCCTTTCGACGCATGGTCAGAGGAATCCAATAAGATCCCTCAGGATCTAAACAAAAAAACTCAAATTGAATAAAAGAGGAACAAAAAATGGCACTCAATCAGGCTACTAAATACGGTCTTTTCTTTGTTGGCGGCATCGCTGTCGGTGCTCTCGGTATGGCGCTCGTTTCTCGCGGCAAGCTCAACATTAAGCCGCTCGCCACAGATCTCCTCGCCTCCGGCATTGACCTTCGCGACAAGGCGCTTGCTGCCGTAGACGGCGTCAAAGAAGACCTCGCCGACGTGGTTGCCGAAGCTCAGGTGAAGCAGCAGGAAAAGAAAGAAGCTCAGGAAAAGAAGGAAGCTGTTCCGGCTGCCGCCGACTGCTGATTTTCTCTGCGGCCGCACTCCACTTTGGCCTGATCGGGCTATAAATAAGTGCGGCGGCGCGGAAGCAAACATTCCGAAGCGGCCCGGAGGGAAACTCCGGGCCATCATTTTGCGGCGCACGCCGTACGGGTCTCGGCCTTTTGGGAAACGTCGAAGACTCGACAAAAAGGAATAAGAGAAGAGAGGCTTTCCTCATGCATTTCTATTTGAAGCATGCCGTCGGCAACCGTGAACGCTGGAAGACAGACGACACGCTCTCGCACGCAAGTGCGGTCATCATTGCCAATGAAGTGGCTGCCATTCCGGGCGTTACCGGTCTTGTCGTCAATCCGCGTATCGGCAGCGTAACGCTGACCGTCGCCGACGCCGCTGCCAAGGCTCGAACCCTCGCCTATTTTGAAAGCCTTGCAGTCAATCCGCCGATTCTGCGCCCTGACCGTGCAGTCATTGCAGCTGAAGATCTTGAAGCCGCAAAACGGTGCGGTGAAATGGCGCTTCAGCCGCTGCGCCGGGAAGATCTGCCGCCGGGCATCGTACCGCGCACCATTTATGAAATTGAGCGCGGCTTCACAACAATGCCGCTGCTCAATGTCTTCTCACGGTTGCGGGACCTTCTCGGGAAGATTTTCCCGGGACTCTTTATGATCGGCCGCACTGCCGCCAAAGCCGCGCAGGTTGGTCAGGCAATGGGCAAAGCCGCACTCACCCGCCGTACGGGAGAGGCACCGGCGCCGATCGAAGATGATGCTGAACTCGACTTCTCGAGCCTCGCACGCTACATCTTCCTGCGTCCCTTCCTGCCGATGGTCGTGAATATCGGCAACGCAGTGCTCGATTCCATTCCCTACCTCATTGAAGGCGTGAAAAATGCCTTCCGCGGGAAACTCAACGTTTCGGTACTCGATGCCTCAGCGATCTTTGTGTCGCTCCTGCGTCTTGATTTCGGAACCGTGGGTCTGCTCACGCTGCTTCTCGGCTTGGGCGATATGCTCGAACGCTATACCCGCAAGAAGTCACTGGCGTCGCTTGCCGATCAGCTGGCTATTAAGGTTGATCAGGTCTGGGTTCGCCTTCCTGACGGCCAACTTGCGCAAAAGCAGCTCAAAGACCTTTCGAAGGAAGATCTGGTCGTCGTGCGCTCGGGCTCGGTGATCCCTGTTGACGGCGTGGTTGTTTCCGGTGATGCGGCAGTCAATCAGGCGACGATGACGGGTGAACCTCTTCCCGTACACCGTACCGTGGGCGGCAGCGTCTTTGCCGGCACTGTCGTTGAGGACGGTGAAATCGACATTCGTCCGACAGCATTGGGCGACGCCTCACGCCTTTCACAGATTGTGAGCTTCATTCAGAACAGCGAAGCGGCCAAGGCCGGCATTCAGGGCAAAGCTGAACGCCTCGCCGACGCCATCGTCCCCTACAACTTCCTGCTCGCCGGTCTCGTCTTCTTCTTTACGCGTGATCTCACCCGTACGGCTTCCGTACTGATGGTTGACTACTCGTGCGCCTTGCGTCTGGCAACGCCGCTTGCCATTCTCACTGCCATGCGAAACGGCACCGAAAAAGGTGTGCTGGTGAAAGGCGGCCGTTATCTGGAAGCGCTCTCCGAAGTTGACACCGTTGTCTTCGATAAGACGGGCACACTGACGCAGTCCACTCCGGTGCTCTCCGACGTCATCCCTGTCGACGGCGTTACGAGTGAAGAAGAACTGCTGCGCTTAGCTTCCTGCCTTGAAGAACATTTCCCGCACCCGGTTTCGCGTGCTATCGTTCGTCAGGCGCAAGAACGCGGCGTCATTCACGAAAACGAAGTACACGACACCGAAGTCCGCTACATCGTTGCGCACGGCATCTGTTCTTCTGTAGCCGGCCGCAAGTGCTTCCTCGGCAGCCGCCACTTTGTGCAGGACGACGAAGGCATTGATATTTCCCCGGCCAAGGATGCGATTGCACGTCTTTCTTCCGAAGGCAAATCAATCCTCTACCTTGCTGTGGGTGATCAGCTTGCCGGTGTCCTCGGCATCGAAGATCCGCTGCGTCCGGAAGCCAAAGAAGCCATTGCGGCTCTGCGTGAACGCGGCATCACCAAGATCATGATGCTCACGGGCGACGACACTCGCACGGCCGCTCACGTAGCCGCCAAGCTCGGCCTCGACGGGTTCCATGCTCAGGTGCTCCCGCAGGACAAAGCTAAGCATGTGCTCGAACTCAAAGCACAGGGCCGTAAGGTTCTGATGGTGGGCGACGGCATTAATGACTCCCCGGCGCTCTCAGCAGCTCATGTTGGCGCAACGCTTCGCGACGGCACCGATATTGCTCAGGAAGTAGCCGATGTGGTTCTGACGCGCAACAATCTCGCGGACCTTCCGACTGCAATCGAACTGGGCCGCGCGACGATGGGCCGCATTCATGAAAACTTCGCCGTTTCAGTTTCGCTCAACACCTGCTTCCTCGCAGGCGGCTTGACGGGCATGCTCATGCCGGCAATTGGCGCGCTTTTGCATAACGCCACCACCATCGGCGTCTGCCTGAATGCTATGCGTCCGACGCTGGGCAAGTCGAAGAGCTTTACCGAAGCCGTGAGCGAAATCCAGGCGAATCTTCATGGTACGCTATCGAAGATTGAAAACAGCGCTCCGGAAAGTGAAAAGCCGATCAACCTGCCTTTCACGCAGGCCTGATGCCTAACGTATAAGAGAACAATAATGCTAGATCCCAAAGAATTCGTGCGCTCCATCTGTCACGGGCGCGCCCGTATCCGCCACGCCTCTCTGCGCGGACTTTCACCTGAAGAGGTTGAAAGTCTGACGACGATGATTGCTGGATTCGACGGCATCACTTCTGTGAAGCTCAATCCGCGTGTCGGCAGTCTTCTCGTCACATGGGATGAGACCAAGACTAATGCGGAATCGCTGCTTGCCGCTGCTCAGTTCTTCCTCCCCGACGAACCCGCAGCGGAAGAAGCCGCCGAAGTCTTTGAAGGTGCGCAAGACCAAGATGCACAGCCTGAAGCAGCAAAGCCCCCCTGCTGCGCAGGCGCCTGCCTTGCCGAGCACCCCGCCAAACTCGTTCGAGAAGCCGGCAGCCTCGTCAAAAGCGGGGCTCATCGGGCGCTCGACCTTCTCGCTCCGGTCGTCGCCCCTGACGTTAAGGCGGGCGGTCGTACCCGCCGCGTTACGCAGAATCGTCTGATGGCAGCGGGCTACGCACTCTCCCTTGCGGGTCTCGCATTCCGCGGCGCTAAAGCCCATTTGCTTTTCGGTGCACTCTTCACGGTGCTCCTCGGTGTTCACCTTTATCAACACCGCCGCGTTCTTTAATTTAGGCGTTCAGTAAAAGAGCAATTTCGAAATCGCTCTTGAACGCATTAGAATGCCCTTTGAAAGCGGGCATCCGGGTTCTCTGCCTGCAGGCAGTCGCACCCGGATGCCCGTTTTTTATTTCCCGACGTGCGGCAGCCCTTCAGCGGCCTCTATTTCACGAGCCGTACGACTTTATAACGCTCCAAAGAATCTCCTAACTGTTATGAAGCTCTGGCTCAAGATCTCGCAGGGATTGGCTGCGCTGCTTCTCTCGGCTGCCGCACTGTCGCTGCTCCTATTTGCCGGAGCACTTATCCTCGGACTGGCAGCAGCGGCCCTCATTGCGGCTGCCGGACTCTTTCTGGCGGCTCCCGACGAAGTTAAAACGGGACTGAAAAATGTCGCCGCAGCACTCGAAAAACTCGCTGACCGATTTGCCAAATCAGTCAATGACATGGGGCAGGTAGTGCTTGCCTGCTTTGGCGCCCAGCAGGCCGCCCCTAACACGCCTCACGAAAGCAGCTCCGGCGAAAACATGTCGTCGCCTGACAACACATGTAATTCAACCCGCACAGCAACGGATGATCCGTCCGGCCCGCATGCCGCTCAGTGAGTCTGCCAACATCTGTTTCAACATCGATTTTGCAGACATTCCTACTTCTGGCCGCCTTATCCAATTTGTTTTTTCCGGATATTTCATTTTGTTGTTCGCAAACTGAAACGTGATACGCATTTCATTTCGTTTGCATGCACGGAGATTTGACCATAGGCAACGTTTGTGCTTACAGCCAAGCGCAAAGATTTGAAAATAAGAAAGGTTCTCGTTACTATTCCCCCTGTCACATTTGGCTACAAGGACAAATACCTATGACAGAACCCCGACAGATCCGCACGCTCGCGACGCTCGATCTTAATGAACCGGCCACGGTCGCGCGGATGAAGCTGCCTGAGGCTGAAGTTTCACGCCTTTCCGATCTCGGCATGAGAATCGGCAGCACTGTGCGTGTTCTTCAGGCTTCCGAGGGTGAACCCCTGCTTGTTGCCGTCGGAGACGGCCGCATCGGCGTCAATTTCGCCGTTGCGCAAAAAATCTATGTCTACTAAGAGGCTCCTTAAATGTTTCTAAAAGAACTGCCCGTTGGCTCCAAGGGCAAGATCATCGGCTTTGGTAAGGAACATCCTGAATACCGCCGCCGTCTCGTGATGCTCGGAGCAACTCCCGGCACCACTTTCGAAGTGGTCCGCATCGCCCCTCTGGGCGACCCAATCGAAATCCGTGTACGCGGCAGCTTCATCAGCGTTCGACGCGACGAAGCGATGCTGATGGAAGTCGAAAAGCTATAAGTCGGCGCTGACCCTCAAGCGTCTACTACACACACAAAAAGGTTATAAACGATGAGTCAACATATCGTCTGCGTGGTCGGCAATCCGAACTGCGGCAAGACCACGTTTTTCAATGCCCTGACTGGTTCGCGCCAACGCGTGGGCAACTGGCCCGGCGTCACGGTCGACAAGAAGACCGGTAATTTCGAATACCGCAACGAAAAGATCGAGCTCGTCGACCTTCCCGGCATCTATTCGATTACGCCGGCAGCCTCCTCCGGTGAAGATGAACGCGTCGCCCGTGACTACATCCTGTCGGGTGAAGCTGAAGCGGTCATCAACATTGTTGATGCCTCGAACCTCGAGCGCAACCTCTACCTCACGGCCCAGCTGATCGAAATGCGTGTGCCGATGATCGTCGTGGTCAACATGCTCGACATCGCCAAGCAGCATCGTCTTGAAATCCGTTTGGAAAAGCTTCAGGAAGCGCTCGGCTGCCCGGTTGTCGGCATCGTTGCCAGCCGTGAAACCGGCCTCAACGACGTCAAGGATACCCTTGTCAACTTCCTCGAACATCCGACCATCCCGCCGATGGCCGTTGAATTCGACGAAAAGATCACCAAGGCGATCGCTGCGGTTTCTGAAGATCTCAAGAAGCAGGGCGTTGAACGTGCCCCCTGGTTCGCCAGCCAATTCATGGAACGCGCTCCGGGTCTTGAAGAAAAACTTCCGAACGTCAATGCCGCCAACGTCGAAAAGATCGTTGCCGACCTCGACAAGGAATACGACGGCGACCTCGATATCGCCATCGCCAACGCTCGCTACAACCTCGTGGCCAACATCGCCGAGAAAGCGATTGTCCGCGTCGGCGAAGCTTCCGCGACGCTCACCGACAAGATCGACCGCGTTGTCCTTAACCGCTGGCTCGGCCTGCCGATCTTCCTTTTCATCATGTACGTGATGTTCCTGTTCACGCAGAACTTGGGCGGCGCGTTCATTGACTTCTTCGACATTCTGGTCGGCGGCGTGATGGTCGACGGGTTCTCTGAACTCCTGACGAACATCGGCAGCCCCGAATGGCTCACGGTCTTCCTGGCCAACGGCATCGGCGGCGGCCTCCAGACGGTCTCGACCTTCATTCCGGTCGTCTTCTTCCTCTTCCTCTTCCTCGCGCTGCTTGAGGACTCGGGCTACATGGCTCGCGCGGCGTTCGTTATGGACCGCCTGATGCGCGCTCTCGGCCTTCCGGGCAAGGCTTTCGTGCCGCTGCTCGTCGGCTTCGGCTGCGGCGTTCCTGCCGTGATGGCTACCCGTACGATGGATCGTGCTTCCGACCGCATTATTACGGTCCTGATGGCTCCGTTTATGTCCTGCGGTGCTCGCCTGCCGGTCTACGTTCTGTTCGCCACGGCTTTCTGGCCTGAAAATGGTCAGAACCTCGTGTTCCTGCTCTATATCATCGGTATTCTCGCTGCCATTCTGACGGGCTTCTTGCTCAAGCATGCTGCGCTGCCTGGTGCCGCGAGCGCCTTCGTGATGGAAATTCCGCCGTACCACATCCCGACTTTCAAGGGCGTGATGCTTCGTACGTGGGACCGCGTGAAGACCTTCCTCTTCCGCGCCGGTAAGGTGATTGTTTCGATCGTTGCAGTGCTCGCCTTCTTGAACTCCCTCGGTACTGACGGCACGTTCGGCAATGAAGACTCCGATAAGTCTGTGCTTTCGGAAATCGGCCGCGACATCGTTCCGATCTTCGCTCCGATGGGTGTTCAGGAACAGAACTGGCCTGCCGCTGTGGGCGTCTTCACCGGCATCTTTGCGAAGGAAGCAGTGGTTGGTACGTTGAACTCCCTCTACGACACTATCACGCTTGCAAAGGCTGAAGAAGAAAAGGCTGCCGACGGCGCTGCTCCTGCTGAAGAAGCTGCTCCGGAAGAAGAAGAAGGCGGCTGGTCCTTCACCGACACCTTCAACGAAGCTGTTTCGACCACTTGGGAAAACCTGAAGGGTCTCGGCGACGCTCTGGCTGACCCGATGGGCATCAAGGTTGAAAGCAACCTTTCTGATACGGCTGCTGAAGCTGAAGCTCAGGAAGTTTCTGCCGGTACGTTCGACACGATTAAGATCCTCTTCGGTTCTCAGTCTGCTGCGTTCGCCTACCTGCTGATGGTTCTGCTTTACATGCCCTGCTGCGCTGCTATTGCTGCCATTTACCGTGAGGTCGGTGCTGCCTGGACGCTCTTCTCTGCCTCCTGGTGCACGGTGCTCGGCTACACCTCCGCTGTTATCTTCTACCGCGCCGTGAACTTCAGCTCTGCGCCGGTCTACGCGACTGTTGCCATCCTTCTGTCGCTTGCCGCCATCGTCGGCATGTACTTCTGGATGAAGACCTTCGCCAAGAAGGAAGACGACAATACGCCGAAGGTGATCCCGATCCATTCGGCCCATTAATCTCGTCCAAAAATCATCAGAGCCGTCCGCCGCATCCTGCGGCGGACAACCTTATATAAGCCTCGCAGGCATACTGTCTGCGAGGTCTTTTTTTTCATACAGCTGAAGCCCGCTCTGCCGTTCCTTGCGACATAGAATTACCCGCATGCACACTGCATTTTGCGAAATGGCCTCAGTCCATGGTTCGTGAAATGCAGCATTTAAGGAGGCATGACATGTTTAAGCCAATTAAATCTTGCATTTTTGCCGGAGCACTCGCTTGCGCTCTCACGGGTACGGTGCTCGCTGCCGGTCCGTTGAAACCCGTCGACAATCCCGCTCCCATCGCGGCCAAGGGGATTGGACAGACTCAAGCACTCAATGCCGTAAAGAACGCAGCTCAATTGCGTAAATTCCGTGTTGTCAGTACGCATGGCAACGTCGTTAAGCTCGCCTATCCGAGCGGACCTCGCGCTCAGAAATTCGAAGCTCAGTTTGATGTCGTATACGAAGGCTCCAAAATTGCCGTGAAGTACGCATCGAGCCGCGGCTTAGATGCCGGCCCCTGCCAAAATGACGCCAAGCAGATCTGTCTGCACCGCAATGTGAATAAATGGATGGCCAATCTTGCCTCCGACATCACCAAAGAGCTTGGCCGCGCTCACTGACGCAGCTTCAAAAACAACCTAACTGCGGCTCAATGAGCCATATTCCCCGTCTGAAGTTCGTGCGGCTGCCATCCAGCCGCACGCAGACGGCACTGACGAGTGCTGTCTGGATCCTCTGTTTTCTCTAATAACTCACCTCCATGAATTCGATTTTTCCCTGGCTCGGCATCGCCGTACTCATTCTTTGCGGATGGGCGATTGTCAAAAAGTACCAAGTCAACATGGTGCTGCTCCTTGGCGGTCTGATTCTCAATCTGCTTGCCTTTTGGGGCGGCGCAGAGATCTTTCCGAAGAAATTCTCAGCCACCGGCATCGTTGGCTTTGACCTCATTGAACTCCTGCGTACGATCAGCGTCTCACAGGTGAGCGGCGTCGGCTTCCTGATCTTAATCTCCGGCGGTTTTGCAGCCTATATGCAGGCAATCGGCGCCTCCGACCGCTTCGTCACCGTCTGCGCTAAACCGCTTTCGCTGATCAAGAATCCCTATTTGATTCTCGCCGCCGTTTTTACCGTTGGACACTGCCTCGGTCTGGTCATCACTTCAGCGGCCGGCTTAGCCATGCTGATGGTTGTAACGGTTTATCCGCTCATCATCCGAGTCGGCTGTTCACCGCTCGCCGCGGCTGCGGTCGTTGCAAGCGTACTGGCCATCGGTTACGCACCGGCCTCCGGAACCGCCAATTTTGCTTCGGAATTGGTGCACCTGGATCCGATTGAGTACCTTGTCCGTTATCAGCTGCCAATGGCCGTTCCAACCATTCTTGCAATGGCTGCCGCCCATGTCGTCACGCAGTACTGGTTTGATAAACGCGAGGGACGAGGCATCGTTGCGGACCTTTCGGAACTTGAACAAAAACGTGAAAAGCTCGAACAAACCCCTGCTTTTTATGCCTGCCTGCCGCTCCTGCCCATCGCGCTCCTTTTGGTCTTCAATAAATTCGTCTGGGGCGTTTCGATGAATGTGGCTACGGCTATGTTCATTGCCTGGATTGCATCCTTCTTTATCGATCTCATCACACGTCGAAATATCAAGGAATCCTTTGATTTGTCATTCGCCATGTTCAAAGGAATGGGTTCCATCCTCACATCAACCGTCGGCTTGATCTTCGTTGCGGCTTTCTTTGCCAAAGGTCTGCAGAACATCGGCATCGTTGCACTTCTGATGCACGGCGCAGATTCAATTGGTCTCGGCTACACCGGCTCCAGCGTGGTGCTTTCGGCTATTGTCGGTGTCGTCACGGTTCTCACGGGCTCCGGCGTTGCCGCCTTCACCAGTTTGGGACAGCTTGTTCCGGCTGCGGCACAAAGTTTTGGCGAAAACGGCATCTCCATGATGCTGATGATGCATACCGCTTCCGAAATGCTTCGCGCCATGAGTCCAGTCGCCGGCGTCATTATTATCGTGGCCGGCTTTGCCAAAGTTAACCCGCTCACCATGGTGAAGCGCACGATTGTGCCTTGCCTCACCGGCTATGTGGTGATGCTCATCACGGTTTCAGTGCTCTTCTGAAGCACTTTGCCGTCGATGACCGACTGCTGAGCATCCTCGGCAGTCAGCCCAACGGGACGCCTCCAGCGATGGAAGGCGTCCCGGTTATTTTGACCGGCAGGCTTAAAGTTCCAAAACCCGCTCAAGAAAGCCTTCCACGGCGGACTGCGTTTGAGGAAGTGCAAAGAGCGTGTGGGGTACTCCCGGAATGAGCACAATGGACGCGTCGGAGTGGTTCGCCAAAGTTCTGCCGGCATGGCCGAGCGCTGAAGGATTGTCCAGCCAGCTGTTGGCCTGAGAGAAGAACTTATCGGCGGCGCTCATCACATTGAGAACGGGCATGTCCTGCGGAATCGCCGTGCGGTGAGCGGCAACATGATAATTGTCCTCACAGGACCAGGAAAAGATCATGCGTGCGCATTCGGCTTGGCCCTTGGGAGCCTGAAACCGTGCGGCAGCAACACCGCCTTCGCTCGTGCCGGCTACGACATAGCGCCCGTCAAACCCGGGCACTTCGGTTAAGCGTGCTGCCGCATTGGCCAGTTCAGCCGAGCGCATGACATGAATGCGCTCATAGTCATCGCGCGAAACGGGCGAAGTGTAGGTTATGCGATCCTTGAGCACGAAGGAGTTCGGGCAGAGAAACCCGATGCCGAAGGAGGCCAGCCATCGGCCGAAGGCTTTGAGGGGCTCCCCGATGCCGGAGCTGCCGTGTGCAAACAAAACAAGCGGTTCGGCCTCCAGACGAATCTTTTTCTTTGGAAAGTCTTTTAGAGGCCCTTCATAAATATCCCACGGCGCAGTGAAATAGGCATTTTCAAAAGATTCCGCAAGCGACGACTCGGTATGCCGATCTGCATGGCCCGCCATCGAACCTGTGATTTCAATAGTCATTGCATTCCTCCAGTTTTGTTCTGCACCGCTCTCACGGATGCCGATCCGCAGTCATTATGCGTCCGCAGACGCTCTGATGAATTGCAAAGCAAAGCGGACAGAACGACACATCGTCGAACTGTCCGCTCAAACCTGAACTCCCGGATAGCTGATCCATATTTATATTGATCAGCATCAATTTTGGCTATTCTTCGGTTCTTAAAGCCTGGTTTT